>JAESGT010000082.1_pt1 | contig 31325 bp, 30 predicted proteins | sample 9266261 | NCBI WGS metagenome assembly JAESGT01 (sample SAMN15741584, study PRJNA653494) | algae metagenome | isolation source: Pelatocladus maniniholoensis HA4357-MV3 and co-occurring heterotrophs from... | place: USA: Maniniholo cave near Haena, Hawaii | collected 2009-07-28 | reverse complement strand
CTTTAGAAGCATTTAGAACAGCTATGTCTTATCGATTTTTCGACTGGTTGACTCATAATCGCGACGTATTTGCCGCTTATAAAGCTAGTTTAGGCTACATTTGGGCTTAATTTTTGTTTAAGTCCCAATAGCAGCATATTATGGGCTTCCAACTTGGTACGAATGTTATCAATTAGTTGATTGTAGGCTTCAATGGTTAATCCGTTTCCTAAATCCAGATGTTCATTAATAGATTTCAGGAGGGCGAGACGGCGTTGGGCTTTATCAACAGCGGCAGAACCACGAGTTTTGAAAGACATGGGAGTATTTCTTGAATTATTCTTTTTCAAGATAATGTGATCTTATTGTCCCTGATATCAGTATTTATGTGGATTTTTGATTCAACGCAATAATTAAGAATTCAACAGTATTTATATTTAACTACTTGTATGATTTTATCATATTGGGTATAAAAAGAATAAGTAACAGCGCTCACCGAAATGATTTTTGCGTGCGGCAAAATGATTTTTGTATGCGGCGAAATGATTTTTGTATGCGGCGAAATGATTTTTGTATGCGGCGAAATGATTTTTGCGCTCGCCGAAATGATTTTTGCGCTCGCCGAAATGATTTTTGTATGCGGCGAAATGATTTTTGCGCTCGCCGAAATGATTTTTGTATGCGGCGAAATGATTTCTGGGTTCACGTTTTGGGTAAAGTAAAGTGAAAGCGATCGCCTTGCAGAAAACCTCATAAACAAGCGATTCTCCAAAGGAGACGCTACGCGAACGCATTTTGGGGAAAGGAGCGATCGCTTTTTTTATGCATTCAATTCTCAACTTTGCGAAGTTGCTAATACTACTTCTAGGTCGTATCACAACCCCAACCAACCTCGCAACGATTGCTCTAACATTTCAGCATCAGCATCAGCTAACTTGCCGATCACTTTTACAACCAAGCTTTCATGCACCGTATATAAACCTCTCTTGACTGCTGTGGCCACGTTTAGACCTGCTGCTCTCCACTCAGACAACACAAACTCACCTTCTAGTAATGCTCCAGTTTTGCTTGTCAAAGGTGTGATTAGAACATCTTGAGAAACGTGTGGCGCACTTACCACAACCGCAGGTCTAATCTTGGAAGTGGACAAATCTGAAAAGGGATACTGAACCAAAATGATGTCATTTTTAGAGTAGCTGGGCATAGACATCATCCTCAGCATTATCCCAAACTGCATCCAGTGATGTTTGACTGGCTTGAAGCCAAAATTCAGTTTCATCATCAGGAAGCAATGTCACTAGTACCCTTGTTCCTTCTGATAATTCCGCTGACTCCAGAAGTTCTATTTTTCCTTGCCGAACAGTAGCCCAAAGCGTTTTTAGCATATCCGTTTTATGAATAGTCATGCTTTGATTTTATGCTGCCATGCCTAACAGAGCGATCGCCTTGCAGAAAATCTCATAAATCAGGCGATTCTCCAAAGGAGACGCTACGCGAACGTATTTTGGGGAAAGGAGCGATCGCCCTCACTTGCCCTATTGTTATGATCAATTTGTTGTTAGTAAAAAAAGTTTATCTTGTGGACGCTACATTTAACTGGAAACCGGAACAGATTTTACTAGAAAAATTAATAACTCTTGCTCATCAAAGAGGTCAATCTCCCGAATCAATAGTCAATGAAGCAGTTAAAATATACCTAGAAACCGAATCGCCAAAATCGAATTTATCTTCTGATTCTGACCCATTAATAGGCTTATTTGCAAGTGCCAATGATCTCGCCACAAAGTCAGAAGATATTCTTCAACAGGAAATTACTGAAAAATCTGGGTGGACATGGAAAGAAACCCAGCACTAATCTATAGTCAATCTATAGTTATATATTAGATTTAGAGCAGAAGATTAAAAGTGTAAATTTTATGTCTAGCTACCAAGAAGTATTACAACAAGCTCAAAGTTTAACTCCTGAAGAACAAATACGCTTAATTGAAGATTTATCCAGTTTAATTCGTCAACGGGTGACGATGACATCTAAGCCAAAGCACAGCATTTTAGAATTGCGTGGGTTGGGTAAAGAAATTTGGAATAGTATTGATGCTCAAGAATATGTTAATCAGGAACGTGATTCATGGAATGGTTAGGCCAGTTACATGATCGAATTGTGGGATTAGATACTGCACCACTGATTTATTTTATTGAAGAAAATCCTAACTATTTGGATATTACAGATGTTTTCTTTAAAGCAATGTTTCTTGGTGAATTTAGTGTTGTCACATCAGTTTTGACGATCACAGAAGTGTTAGTCTATCCCTTACGACAAGGAAACACAATATTAGCTCAACAATATCGTGAGATTTTGTTTAATTCCCAAGAGTTGACGACTATCGAAGTTTTTCCAGATATAGCTGAAACTGCTGCACAACTAAGAGCAAATTACAACTTAAGAACCCCAGATGCTATTCAGATTGCTACTGCTATTCATGGAGGTGCATCATTTTTCTTGACTAATGATGCGCGTTTACCATCGATACCGGGGTTATCAGTGTTAGTGTTGCAGCAGTTGATAGTCTAGCGATCGCACTCTGTACATACTCAAAGCGATTCTCCAAAGGAGACGCTACGCGATCGCACTTTAGCATTTATCAATTAGGCAGAAATCAAACGCCGTCTTGGTTCAGGAATTGAACGTCCTAATTGTTGAGCAGTTTCAATCCACTCCTGCATAATAATTTCTACATTTTGTAGTGCTTCTTGATAAGTTTCACCATCAGCAGCACAACCTGGTAATTCTGGAACTTCAGCAATAAATGCTTGATCTTCTTCACTCCAGTAAATAATAATTTCATAACGAAGCATGATTTTATCTCACTAACTGGTACTTAAAAATTACTCTGTTGACTTATGATTCAGATTATTTAATGTTATATGCTCTAATATATATGTAACAAAATCTTTTTGTTTGATGCCAATATTGATTGGCAATTCTTTTAATTTTACATAATTATTTGTTAATTGTATTAATTCATACAAAGTAGTATTCATAAGTTCATCAGAGAAATCAATACCTTTAATTGTTTCTACATCTTTAGGTTTATAATCAGTTTTATTAAGTATTTTGACTACCAATAGCATTCCTAGATGGAATATCAAGATACGAATGGGTGAGGCATGTTTCCAATTTTCATTAATAGGCAAGTTGCTTGATTTACTAGATGTAACACCACGAATAAAACTTTCCAGTTTTTTCATAGTTTTAGCACAGAATAAGTATACTTCAAGACTGATTCTTTGACTAAACACACGTTTATAATCGTTATCTTTTTTGAGGATAGACGATGGTCTAGAACGTGCAATATCTGGCTCATGAAAAACTATTGCGATAACCGACTGAGCTAAGTAAGGAATACTAATAATTCTATCAAGAGCCTTGCCTGTATTTTTATAATAATTTTTTCGACGATCATAAAACCATTCATGACTTAGAAAGAAATTTTCTATATCTAATTGTATTGGATCTGTTGCCTTTAAAGATGCTGGTGGAATAGGAGTTTGAAAATTTGTTGCTTTGATAACACGATCTCTTGTTTCTGGGTCATTTGTGACAACTATTTTTATTAAAATAGCCCTTTCTTCCTTCAGCACTTTGTTATCATTTTCTCTATTCTTTATATAATGATAAATTGTATTAGTTGTTTGTAATCCATTAACAACTTGTACATCATCTAAGCTAATAGTTTTACCAGCAACACTAGCCCTAGACGATAAAATAGTAATTCCATTATTAAGCCACCAAAAATCTAGTTTTTTATCTAATTCTAAAGTATTTTTTATATCTTTATTAACTTCTACATTACTACCTTGATAATCTCGAACATTAAACGCAAATATATATGTACGTAACTCATTATTATCATAAGTCACAAAAGTATAATAATCTTTTAAAGATGCTAAAATAACATAATTATCCTCACCTCTGGAAATATAATTTTCAATAAATTTTAACTGTAGAGTATAGCTTTTTTCAAGACGAGAAGAATCAATTAGTTCTCGTGCGCCAACAAAGCTAACATTAACCTTTGCTCCTGAAAAACATCTAACAGTATTTTCTTTTAAAACTTCAGATTGATTGTATACTTTTGGATTTATAGCTGAGACATCACCTTTACTTGCATATACATATGTTATTTCAATAGAAGGATGTTTTGATGCCAATTTGAGATACATGTCACGAAAAAATGCTACTTTACTAATTAGATCAGAATTATAATATTGTTGAACTTGGTCAAGATGTTTCTTTCATGAAGGCAGAAGGCAGGAGGCAGAAGGGAACCCACGTCTAAAAACGTGGGATTGAAACAAGGATGCCGTATTTCATCGCGCTACGCATCTCGAAATACATTTTCTTCCTTAGTGGGCTTTATACCCATAACTAAAGTTTTAATTGATACTTCTTACCTTCTGCCTTCTGCCCTCGACCCTCTGCCTTTCTTTGTAAATCAAAAATATTCATTGTGGTCGAAATCCATTTTTCAATAGCTTTTTCTGAAAAAGAATCAGACCGTTTTGATTGAATTAAAAATAATTGTATATAAGGACTTTTATTGAAGTTGTCAAACTCTGTATCTTCACTAACGAAACCATTGTTAATAAAAAGAAAGAATCCATCAATTCCCCCATCATCACCTCCTCCTATTTTTCCATAATTTAACTCATCATATGAGAGATCGTATTTTTTTAGTATTTGTTCAAATGTAAATATTTCAAAGAATTCATCATCAGGTAGTACATTATCACTATTATTATTTCTTTGCCTGATAATGTTATCGAGAACTATGCTATCATTGCCAGTCATGTATTTTTCCTAACTGTATTACAAATAGATTTGGTTGTAAAAATTCGATAAGCAATTGAATCAGTAGTGATATATACCATAATACAATGTCCAATAGTTGTGATTTAAATCATAAGTGATGTATAGCAATCGCCAAACATACATAAAAAAATAGAGACGTTCATTAGATGGAACATCTCCATTTTTTTATTTTGGGTTTCTACACAGTTAGAACCTATTCAATCCCTTCAATCCGATCCTCAACCTCCTGATACAACTCACGCAACTTCTCCAAATTACTCTCGCTAGTCTCCCAATAACCACGTCCATTCACTTCCAACAAAGTCGATACAATCTTGCGGAAAGAATGAGGGTTCATGTTCATCAGCCGCTTTTGCATCTCTTCATCCTGGATAAACGTGGTGTTCACATCCTCGTAAACCCAGTTATCCACAGCGCCAGCAGTTGCACTCCAACCCATTGTGTTTACCAAGCGCTTCGAGAGTTCGCGCACACCTTCGTAACCGTGAGATAGCATTCCCTCGTACCATTTGGGATTTAATAATTTAGTACGAGCATCCAAACGCACGGTTTCTGATAATGTCCGCACTTGGGCGTTGGCAGTTGTCGTGTCTGCGATGTAAGATGCTGGTGTTTTACCATCACCACGCAGACTTGCCACAACTTTAGTCGGATCAGAATCGAAGTAATGAGAAACGTCAGTTAAGCTAATCTCAGAAGAATCGAGGTTTTGGAAAGTCATCTCCGCAGTTTTCAAGCTGCTTTCAAAAATCTTGCGGGATTCATCCATCGTACCGGGGTTGTCGGCACTGAAAGCAAAAGATTTGCGGTTCAAGTACATTTCCTGCAACTCAGCTTCGCTTTCCCAAGTACTGTTTTCTACCGCCAAGTTGATATTAGACGAATAGGAACCAGATGCGTTGGAGAAAACGCGAGTTGCTGCTTGACGCAGATTTATCCCCATTTCCTCGGCTTGTTGCAAAGCATGTTTGCGGACGTAGTTCATTTCCACAGGTTCATCTGCTTCCGCAGCCATTTTCACAGCTTGATCTAGCAGGTTCATCTGGTTGATAAACAAGTCGCGGAAGACGCCAGAACAGTTGATCACCACGTCGATTCTCGGACGTCCCAACTCTTCTAGAGGTATTAACTCTAACTTGTTGACTCGTCCCAAAGCATCGGGAACTGGACGCGCACCCACCATCCACATGATTTGTGCTAGTGATTCCCCGTAGGTCTTGATGTTATCTGTTCCCCAAAGCACAGAGGCAATAGTTTCAGGATAATTACCAGCATTTTCGGCTCTATGTCTTGCCAGTAGCCTATCGACAACGATTTTGGCTGATTGGACTGCGGCTTGCGTAGGGATAGATTGCGGATCAAGGGCGTGTATATTTTTACCTGTGGGTAAAACATCAGGATTGCGGATGGGGTCGCCACCGGGGCCAGGTAAAACATACTCGCCTTCTAAACCTTGGAGTAATCCACCGAGTTCGTTATCAGCGCAAACTTGCTGCAAACAGAATTCTAAATACTCAAATACTGGTTTGAGTGCAGCAGCATCAACCTTGGTGTAACCTGCTTGATGCAGTGCTTCTACCCAAGGTTCTTTTTTGCCCATCTTAAAGAAATTCAGCTTGGAAACAAAGGAAACTCTGCCTTCTGCGTCAGTTTGCTCTTGCACAAGGGCGGAAACTGCGGCACGAGTTGCCATTGTGATGTCTTGCAGCAGTTGGACATCTTCTAAAATGCCTATGTCGCTATTTTTGTAAATTTCGTCTATATCCCGCCCTACACTATTGGCAATAATCCGGGGTAGGCTTTGTAGAGACGTTATATTTAACTTCTCTATACCTTCTGGACGATCTAACCCAGCAATATTCACAAGAGTCGCAACTGCTTCTTCTGCACTCGGAGGTTTACCAATGACGTGTAAACCGCAAGGTAACAGCCGCGATTCTATTTCCATTAATTTACGGTAGACCATGCCAACAATATTATCCCGGTCTTCACCCGACAAATCTTTGGCATCAGTTTCCGCCAAATTAATATCTTTGTCCAAGTTCACCATCCGGCACTTGTCCATAATGGTGTTAACAATGGGAATACCGCGTCCTGTGTCTTTTAAGGTTTGGTAAGAAGCAATTAAATCACTGAGTTCTTTCAAACCTTTGTATAAACCAGCATTTTCCGCAGGCGGAGTTAGGTAAGAAATAGTTGCAGCATAACCGCGACGTTTAGCAATTGTGGCTTCACTGGGGTTATTAGCTGCGTAATAATACAGGTTTGGGATTGTGCCAATTAAGTTATCGGGGTAACATTCACCAGACATACCCATCTGCTTACCTGGCATAAATTCCAAGGAACCGTGAGTACCGAAGTGCAACACCGCGTCAGCTTGCCAAATCTGTTCTAAATAGGTGTAGTAAGCAGCAAAACCATGATGGGGACTTGCGGAACGAGAGAATAACAGCCGCATCGGATCGCCTTCGTAACCAAAGGTAGGCTGAACACCGATAAAGACGTTGCCAAATTGTTTGCCGTAAATCAGCAGGTTTTGCCCATCGCTGTTGAGATGTCCTGGTGGTGGTCCCCAGTTTGCTTCTAAACGTTGGGAATAGGGGGTGAGTGCTTCATACTCAGGTACAGACATCCGATAAGCAACGTTTAATTCTGGGCTGCTGTACTGCGCTTGCGCGTCGTGGATGACTTCTTGCATCAAGGCTTGGGCATTTTCTGGCAAGTCTGGCAGATCATAGCCATTGTTTTTCAGGCCTTTCATCACCTCATAAATGGAACCAAACACATCCAAGTACGCGGCGGTTCCGACATTACCTTTATCTGGGGGAAAGCTGAAAACTGTAATCGCAATTTTCTTTGTTAGCTTGGGTTTACGACGCAGGTTTGCCCATTTAAAGGCACGTTGGGCGACTGCTTCGATTCGATCTTGGAGAGCGATCGCTTTGCCTGTTGTCCCATCCCGTCCTGATAATATAATCGGTTCAATTGCCCCATCCAATTCTGGAATGGCAATTTGCAACGCTACTTGAATTGGGTGTAAGCCTAAATCGCTATCCAACCATTCTTCGGTAGTTTGGAATACCAGTGGCAAAGCTACCATATAAGGACGATTTAAGCGCTTGAGGGCTTCAATTGCCTTGGGATGATCTTGACGCGCCGGCCCACCCACCAATGCAAAACCTGTCAAAGATATTACACCATCGACTAAGGCTTTTTGGGTAGTTGGTTCGTAGAAATAGGCATCTACAGGTTTAGAAAAATCCAAACCACCAGCAAATACAGGAATTACCCGTGCGCCCATCGCTTCTAATTCCTGTACCATGGCGACGTAGTGAGCATCATCACCTGTAACTAAGTGAGTACGCTGCAAAACTAAGCCAATGCAGGGCGCTAAGGGATCTTTTAAATCTTTAGCAATATCCTTACGGCTGTTGTACCAATTGAGATACTCTCTGACATCTTCAAACATTGTCATTGACAAAGGATGCCAAATACCCATATCTGGGTAAACAACCGGTGCTTCGTATTGTAGAGACGCACCATGTAACGTCTCTACATTTTTCAATACATATTTGTCAGCTAGCATCAGCAAGAAGTTTTCCAGGTTTTCTGGTGAACCTCCCAGCCAATACTGAAAACTCAACATGAAATTTCTCGCATCCTGTGCTTTTTCCATTGGTAGGAACTTCAGCACTTGGGGCAGAGTCCTTAACAACTTGAGCATCGCATCTTCAAAGCCAGCGCCGGATTTTTCCTTACGCTTACGCATGAATTGCGAAATCGCACTCTTAGACTGTCCCAACTGTGACATTGAGAAGCTGCCCATTTTGTTTAGGCGCATCACTTCTGGCATAGATGGGAAAACTACAGCAACATCAAGGCGATCGCGATGTGGTTGTACTGCTGCTGCTACTTTCTGAGCTAAGTCTTCAATAAAAATTAATGAGGCGACAAATATATTGGCATTCTCGACATCTTTTTTGAACTCCTCGTAGTTTTCTGGCGAACGGAGTTCTTCAATCAAGTAGCCGCTGATTTCAATCGCCACGTTAGGATGGTCTTTGTTAATGACCCTTACCGCTTGTGACAATGCACTCTGGTATTGGGACTCTAACACGACATAGACCACCTTAATTAAATGACGCCCTCGCAGATCATCAGGCGCAATATGTCTGATGGTGGACTTGACGTGGGTGAACATGCTTCCTCGGCTCCTTTGATGCGTGTTCTCAAATTTATCGGCAATCTCAGTCTTTTTTTATCAGAAAAAGCTTACTGTATGCCGATTTTGTGGTCTATATGACACAAAAAGATATAAACAACGAAACATATTGTTACAGTTTTTGACTAATTTACAAAGTGTTTACTCGCAAATTATTAATTTTTGTTAATTAAATCAGAAGTTCTTTGACTCAAGAGTTGATAAAATAAATAAGTCAATCGATTTTGGATTTTGGATCGATTCCACAGATAAATCTGGGGGGTTGTACCATTAAGGAATTATCGGTCAATATATTGACTTATAAACTCAAGTATGATTAATTTGCCAGAAATTGAAGCGTTCTGTAAGTATTTCTCTGTCAGAGTCGTTTAGTTCCTGAGATGGCTCAGACACAGGTTCATTTTTGAGGTTAATATTTGGCTTCTTCTTGAGAATTGGGGTAAGTTGCTCTTGAATACCTGCCAATCGAATTGCAGCACAAGCAAATTTGTAGGCAAATTCGACGGACTTCCCAGCCCCTAGAGCATCATAAAAACCCACAGCAAATTCAATTGCTGCTTTATCTCCAATCGCCTTTTTCATGCATATCACATAATTAACGTGTTGTGCGATCGCATCGGCTTGCACTTCTGAATAACAACTGTTCAGAACAACACACTTAAGTTGCTCTGTAAACAGTTCAAACAGTCCAGCTAAGGCTTCTCCATCAACTAGCTTTGTTGAACCTGTTTCATCTTCAAAGACTAAACCTTCATACCCTGTTCCATGACCAGAAAAATGAACAATAGAAGGATTGATATCGAGCATTGCCAGTTGGATGTCCCTAGTTCGCACTGCCCATTTCTGTTCAGATATTCGTCTATAGTTATGGACTCACCAGCTGCATACTCAGCGCGAACTGCTTGCATTTGTGCCTGTGTTTCTGCATTGTCTTCATACGCTGCTTCTTCTGCTTCAAAAATTTGTTGCTCAATTATGTCTTGAAGTTGACGCTTTTCTTCTAAATTCAGGGAAGATATTGCTTCTGCGAAAGCTTCTAAGGAGAGTTGTAGTTTAACAATAGGTGGCATATTCTTCCTGTTGGGTACGTTGTTTTTCGCATTTTTACACTATTATGCTTATTTTAAATCTCACGAACCAATGAATTTTGACATATTGATTCTTTCTAATGGCCCTGGCGAAGTAACTACATGGGTACGTCCTGTAGTCAAGGCATTACGACAAAAATTCACAGATGAACAATTCTCTAAAGGAGACGCTACGCGATCGCACTTCAGAATTTCGGTTGTTCTCTCGCCTTGTCCTAACGCCAGTGGTAAAGAAGCAGATATCGCTCGTTCTTATCCTGAAGTAGACAGAGTACAGTCAGCAGAACATTTTTGGCAATTTTTAGTGTGGGGAAAAACTTATGAAAATTGGGATTGGAAAAGTCAGGGAGTAGTAGTTTTTCTCGGTGGAGATCAAATTTTTCCTATAGTAATAGCTAAAAGACTTGGTTATCGCAGTGTTGTCTATGCAGAGTGGGAAGCACGTTGGCATAATTTGATTGATCGTTTTGGCGTGATGAAACCAGAAGTTGCAGCCAAAGTATCACCTAAGTACGCCCACAAATTTACAGTTGTAGGTGATTTGATGGCAGAAGCAGGTAGTAATTTGTCATTCGCAGAAAATCAAGGACAAACGACTGAACTAATTGGAATTTTGCCTGGTTCCAAACCCGCAAAATTAGCGCAGGGAGTTCCTTTGACGCTGGCGATCGCAGAACATGTTCAAGCCCAAAGACCACAAACCAAGTTTTTCATTCCTGTAGCGCCAACATTAGATTTACAAACTTTAGCGAGTTTTGCCAATCCTGAGAAAAACCCTTATACAGAAACTTTTGGGGGAGTTTCAGCCCAATTAATTAACTCTGAATCTCCAATCCTGAAAACCTCAAAAGGTTTAACTGTAGAATTGATCACTCATCACCCAGCCTACGACATATTATCTCAATGCCAGATTTGCTTGACTACTGTAGGGGCAAATACAGCCGAACTTGGTTCCTTAGCCGTGCCAATGATTGTTTTGCTACCGACTCAACAACTGGATGCAATGCGATCTTGGGATGGTTTACCAGGAATTTTGGCAAATTTGCCGGGAGTTGGTACGAGTTTTGCCAAGTTAATTAACTGGATATTTTTGCAGCGTAAAGGTTTATTGGCATGGCCGAATATTTGGGCAAAATCAGAAGTAGTTCCGGAATTAGTTGGTAAACTTCAACCGCAAGAAGTAGCAGAAATGGTTTTAGACTTTTTGAATAATCCAGCAAAATTAGACAAAATAAGAGTGAAGCTACAAACTACTAGAGGAGAAACAGGTGCAGCAAATAAAATAGCACAATTGGTATACGAAGAGATAGAAAAAACAAATAATTATAAAACTAAAAAGTAAATTGAAACACATAGACGCCCTAGCGGCTACTTACAGAAGTTGCTACGCGCCTACCAGAACGGTAGACACAAAAACAATAATAATTCTCAATATTCCAGCTTTTCTGTGTTTGCTAATCCTCAGAAGATTCTCCATCTCGCCGTCCCAACTCATACACACCACAACCGATGCAGGCTAAGATTCCCATACTTATTGACCAACTGGAGCCTAAACTGATTTCTACACCCCAGTTACATAGAGCGCCAATGACAAGAAAAGGTATGATGCTAAATACTGAGGCGTAAAAGGCGTTTTGTGATTCTCTTGCCTGACGAGTTTTTTCAAATTCTGACTTACTAGTGTAGAGCGATCGCTCGGCAAAATTGAACCAACGGTTAAGTTGTTCCATAATCCATCGACTGACTGGTGAAAAACCTAAATATAGCGCCAAAGACCACAAACTTGCTCCAGCAACAGCTACTGTATCTAAGTCAAAGCTAAAAGGAAAAATTTCAGTCAGCATCGTTGTGTGAGAGTCCTGCAAAGGGCAAATGGTCAAATGTTGCTTCTATTTAATATCATTTAACATCATTTAAACTCTTAAGAAATTTTAATTGTGAACAACGGGGAGAGGCCGATACGGGGACAAGGAGGAAAAGGAAGCAGGGAGAAGGGAGTGTGGGGAGTGTGGGGGGAATTATTTAACTAAGTCTCTTCCCGATCCCCAATCCCCAATCCCCGTTCCCCAATCCCCTTTCCCCAATTACAAATCAGGAGGCAAAATTACATTGTCAATTGCATGAATGACGCCGTTGCTACCTTTGATATCTGCTTGAACTACTTTGGCGTCGTTGACCATTACATCTTTAGGGTTACTAACCTTAACGCTAATAGGGCCACCTTCAACGCTTTTGACCTCACCAGACTTCAAATCACTAGATAATACCTGACCAGATACTACATGGTAAGTCAAAATTTTCACCAATACTTCTTTATTCTCTGGCTTCAACAATTCTTGTAGTGCATCTTGTGGTAGTTTAGCAAAAGCAGCATCAGTAGGTGCAAAAACTGTGAATGGCCCTTGACCTTGAAGAACATCTACTAATCCAGCTGCTTTTAAAGCTTTTGTTAACACTGTAAATTGCTTATTTGATTCTGTCAGTGCTAATAAAGTCTGGCTTCCAGTACCTGCTGCTGGTGGTGGAGGTGGTGTGGTTTCTGTTCCTGGTGTCGAAGGTGGAGTTTCAGGGGGAGTAGGTACAATTGGTGTCTGTTGACTTGGTGTACTGCGACGATTGTATGGAGGTTCGTTGAAAATACTAGGACTAGGATTTAGTGGGCCGCTTCCACTGTTGTTCTGTGCTACTGTATTTTGGATTGGGGTATTGTCCTTTGTTTGTTTTACAGACTTATCGAGTGTATAGCTAGGGTTGGCTAGAATACTTTGACCACGATTATAAGGTGCTTCTTGAAAAACACTAGGATTAGGATTTAATATCTCGTTTGCTCCTACAGGCAAACCAATGAGTAAACTGATACCTGTTACCCCTGCCATACCAGCCAACTTGCTCAACAAATTGCTATAATTTACCTTCATAAATTTTGTTTGGCTTTAATTTTACACATTACATAAAGACTTATAACATTTCGCTACACAAAAAATCTAACTATAGAAATAGGATTTTTGATTATTAAGGTAGATGTGTGATCACTGATGAATATTTTTGATTTGCTGTCACTCAGAATGATCAAAATTTATTCAATAAAAATAAAATTGGATGCTGGGAATAGAAGAATATCAATCAACTAAGTAAAAATTAAATCTTGACTACTAAAATCGAGATTTTAGGAAAATATCAGTAAAATTAATTTTTGTAAAGTTAAAATTGTAAAGTAAAACAATGCACCAATTGCGGGTTTGGAAAAATGTTGGAATTGTACCAATTTGAACTATCTCAATACTCAGAAAAAGTTCGCCTGATTCTCGATTACAAAGGGCTACAATATCGCAAAATAGAAGTTACACCCGGAATTGGACAAGTAGAACTTTTTCGCCTCACTGGTCAAAAGCAAGTACCAGTTCTGAAGGATGGTCATAACTATATTGCTGATTCTACGGAGATAGCTAAGTATTTAGACTTACATTATCCAGAACGCCTGATTATACCCCAAGATGGCAAACAACGGGGTTTATGCTTAATGATGGAAGAGTGGGCGGATGAATCAATTGGTATAAAAGGACGCAAAGCGCTTTTTTATGCCATCAGTCAAGATCAAAATTTCCGCAAAGCTTTACTACCGAGTTCAGTTCCAGATGTTTTCAAAACTTTTGTTGGGGAAGTACCCAACGATTTACTCAAAGTATTAGGTTTTGGAGTCGGTTACAGTCCAGAGATAGTCCAAAAAGCGATCGCGGACTTAAAGCAAGATTTAGAAGCATTATGTCTACTTTTGGCAGATAGTCCCTATTTATTGGGAGATCAACCGACTCTGGCTGATTTAGCAGTCGCTGGTTTGTCGATATTATTAAAATTTCCCGATGGGCCTTATTTGGATCTACCAGTATCCTTAAGAGGCAAAGGAGTACCTGGTTTAGCAGATAATCTAGCTTATGAACGATTTTTTGCTTGGCGCGATCGCCTTTACGCCGAATTTCGCAAACCACTAATAGGTTTTACACCAAATTCAGGTACAACTGCACCGACTTCGATTGAAATTGAGTGATTAGTCATTGGTCATTTGTCATTTGTCATTGGTTTTTACCCACCAACTACTAACAAATATCTACCAACCATCAACGATTTCAACATAAAATAAGGCACGTAAGTATGTAAATAAGGCGATGACTTTAGGACAGCCATTAGGTTCAGTTACTCAAGGTTCCCTAACAGGTGGATTAGAAGTACGATTGCATCCTGATATCTTGGTTGAAGATATGCGAGTCGGTAAATTTTTAGTGGTGCAAGGGATGCGATCGCGCTTTTTCTGTATGCTTACAGATGTAGCATTGGGAACTGCGAACCAAAGAATTATTGCCAATCCTCCCAGTTGGGAGGATACTTTTTTACGAGAAGTTTTAGCTGGAAGTGGTACTTACGGTACTATTACTCTCGCACCAATGTTGATGTTTACTCCACCTTTAGAAGCTGGAGAAATTGAGGAATTGGGATATGAGGGGAATGGGACTAAACAAGCATCAACATCTCAAAAAATGAGTTCATTGGCATCATTTCAACCGCAAACAAGCACAACAATGGAATTGATGCCAGTGAAAACTATTCCTAGTCATTTTAGCCAAGTATATGATGCTTCGGTAGAAGATTTTCGCCGTGTCTTTGGTTGGGAAGATGATCCGCAAAGAAAAAATTTCTCCATCGGTAAACCACTAGATATGGATGTTCCGGTGTGTCTAGATTTAAACCGTTTTGTTGAACGTAGTAATGGTGTTTTTGGCAAATCTGGAACTGGTAAATCTTTTTTAACCAGATTACTTTTAGCTGGGACAATTCGCAAAAATGCGGCAGTAAATTTAATATTTGATATGCATTCTGAATATGGTTGGGAAGCTGTTTCAGAAGGGAAACAATTTAGTACTGTTAAAGGTTTAAAGCAATTATTTCCTAGTAAAGTAGAGGTATATACCCTCGATCCTGAATCTACAAAACGGCGTGGTGTTCCTCACGCACAAGAACTTTACCTAAGTTACGACCAAATAGAAGTAGAAGATATTAAATTATGCTCTCGTGATTTAGGGCTTTCAGACGCTAGCATAGACAATGCGAATATTCTCTTTGCAGAGTTCGGTAAGTCTTGGATTCTGCAATTGTTGAGTATGACAAATGAAGAAATCAAGCTGCTGTGTGAAGAGAAGAGAGGACACCAAGGTTCAATCACCGCATTACAACGCAAATTGTTTCGCTTAGAAAATTTAAAATACATGCGTGCGGCTTGTCCACATAATTATGTTAATCAAGTTTTGCGATCGCTAGAAGCAGGTAAAAACGTCGTCATTGAGTTTGGTTCTCAATCGGATATGCTTTCTTACATGTTGGTGACAAACATGATTACTCGCCGTATTCACCAACATTATGTCGCCAAATCTGAAAAGTTTTTACAGACAAAAAATCCCAACGATAAACCAACCCAGCTGATGATTACTATCGAAGAAGCCCACCGCTTTCTAGATCCTGGCATAGTCCAAAGTACTATTTTTGGGACAATTGCTCGTGAAATGCGGAAATATTTCGTCACGCTGTTGGTAGTGGATCAGCGTCCATCTGGGATTGATAATGAAGTGATGTCCCAGATAGGAACTCGTGTCACCGCTTTGCTGAACGATGAAAAAGATATCGACGCAATTTTTACGGGAGTGGCTGGTGCTGGTGCTTTGAAATCGGTTTTGGCAAAGTTAGATTCTAAGCAACAAGCTTTGATTTTAGGTCATGCTGTACCTATGCCAGTAGTGGTGCGTACTCGTCCTTACGATTCCGTTTTCTATGCAGAAATTGGCGATACTGTTTGGGAGGAAAGATCAGATGAGGAGGTTTTTGCAGCTGCGGAGTTGGCGAAGGCTGATTTGGGGTTTTAAGGGGATGGGCGTCGTGTTCCTCCCATGCTTAAGGCTATGTTAGCGCGAGGTTTTATGAAAAAACCGCCACTAGTAGAGTAGGGCGGTCTGGTTAAGCAATCGGAGGGTATTTTTAGCTTACTCTGGCGGTTTTGAAATTGCTGTAGCAGAATTTGCACTTGTTATAGCTAGCTTCTAACATAGGCGCTGATTGGTTCTTTGATAAACTTGATGTAGAGATGTTTGAACGTAGATTTGATGACGCGAGGCATACCAAAATCAATGGGAATGAACTTGTCTGGTAATCGCCAATCATCTATTTTTAGTAACTCAGGATGCAAACAAGGATAATAGATAGCGTTTAGTTCTGGACAGATCCCCAAACGCATAGATGCAGCGACAGTAGGTACTGTTAGAGCTGGGACATTAAGTGTCTCTACCATAGCTCGATCTAGGGCAAATACATCTGGTGATGCCCCCAAAATACCCAGTGAACGAGGTTCGCCACCACTCGGACCATTGCCTTCATGACCGATAATACCGTCTAATATAGTTAGATTTGGGTTAATTGTTCTAGCAGTTTCTACTAACATTTCTCCGAATCTATCAGCATCTTTTCCTGCTTCCATGTGCCACCAAGCTTTCATTTTGCCAGGAACACAACCAAACAAATTTTTTACACCCAATGTCAGCACCAATTGAGCATGAGATTTGACTTTGGGTAGATTGATCACTACGTCTGCTTCCATCGCTTCTTTGGAGAGTAGCAGATGGTTGAACTCTTCGCTGACAGTTTGGTAACGAACACCTTGGAAATCAATAATTGGTAGATTGAGTTCTTCTAAAATCGGTTGATAACCATTGGCTACAGCTACTCCCTTGGCGCTACCGAAAGCAGGACTATCGCCTAAAAATGGTTTACCGCCAGCTTCAATTACCATCTGTGCCACAACATAAACTAGTTGCGATCGCGTGGTACATTCTTTGCCAGGACGTGCGCCTGTAAGCAAATTAGGTTTGAGTAAAACGCGATTTCCTGGTTTCACAAACGCCGCCATCCCTCCAAATGGTTCTAGCAGTGTTTCTAAAGACTTTCTTAAAATATCTCGTTCGTACGAATTAGCGCGAATGAAACTAACGGTTGGTGTTTGAGTTTGCATATTAAGAAAGGGGATTGGGGAAGGATTAATCACTGATTAGCAAGCAACTATTAACTACTAATTACTAACTACTTCTATTCCAAGGGTATAATTTGGCTCATTTGTTCCAGATTTAAAACCTCGGCTAATTCTGCTTCACTCATCAGTCCTTTTTCCAGCACAATCTGTCGTAGGGATTTGTCAGTTTCCAAGGATTCTTTCGCCACAGATGCAGCATTTAAATAACCAATGTGGGTATTTAAAGCTGTTACTAAAGCTAAACTTCCTTCTGCATATGCTAAACAACGTTCCTGGTTAGCGGTAATTCCTTGAATGCACCGTTGGGTGAGTGCAGCAATGGTGTTACCGAGAATTTCGATACTGTGAATCAAGTTATAGGCGATTAGTGGCATCATCACATTTAATTCTAATTGTCCTGCTTGGGCTGCTAGTGCGATCGCACTGTCGTAACCCATCACCTGAAAACACACCATTGATGTCATCTCTGCCATCACAGGGTTATATTTACCCGGCATAATCGAAGAACCCGGCTGTACTGGTGGGAGTTGAATTTCTTTTAAACCAGTTTTTGGCCCAGAGTCCATCAACCGCATATCGTGAGAAATTTTCACTAAATCTTGCGCTATGTTACGTAAAGCACCAGAAACATTGACAAATGGTGCCATACTCTGCATTGCTGCCATGAGGTGGGGTGCAGGTTGTAGGGGACTATTAATTAATTCTGCCAGAGTTGCTACCACACGGGCGCGATATTGGGGATGAGTATTCATTCCTGTACCAGCTGCACTTCCACCCAAACCTAGTATCATTAAGTCCCCACTGGCTGCGTAAATCCGGTTTTGGTGTTCTGTAAGAATCTGCGCCCAAGCACGAAAATTTTCACCCAAGCGCACCGGAACAGCATCTTGCATGTGAGTTCTACCAGAACGGACGATATTTTGAAACTCTGTGGCTTTTGTCTCTAATGTCGCGATCGCTTTTTCTAAAGCTGGATGTAGTGTTCTAGATAACGCCAATAAACCACCAATTCTAATTGCCGTGGGAATCACATCATTGGTAGACTGTCCGTAGTTAACGTGATCATTGGGACTAACACGCTTGTAGTTACCTTTTTCGTCGCCGAGAATTTCTAAGGCCCGATTTGCCAGTACTTCATTAACATTCATGTGATGAGATGTACCAGCACCCGCTTGATAGACATCTACCACAAACTGATCACGAAATTTGCCAGCTAGAACTTCATCCGCAGCTTGGACTATTGCTTGACTAATTTCTTGGGGAATACAACCTAGTTCACCATTGACGATCGCTGTCGCTTTTTTAATTAAAATACAGGCATCTACGTAAGTAGCTAGTGGTTTAATGCCGCTTATTGGGAAATTTTCTGTAGCACGTAGTGTTTGAATACCGTAGTAAAGGCTACTATAAATTTGGCGATCGCCCATCGAATCGCGTTCTATTCTGTATTGAGAATCTGTTTGTTGAGTCATAAGTTGATTGCAAACTAGTTAATCTAAAAATCAACAACCTAAAATTAAATATTATTTATTGGTCTCACTGCAAACGAATTAATCTATCAAAATAAATCCAAAATCCAAAATCTGAAATTTCATGACTTTACCTAATTGGATTACATTTTCTCGCTTGTTGGGCTTACCATTCCTGCTTTACGGTTTATACAACCCCACATCAACAGCTAGATGGGTGTGTTTGGCAATTTTCTTGGTTGCGGCTGGTACTGACTGGCTGGATGGATATTTAGCGCGAAAACTCAACCAAATAACTGACTTAGGTAAATTTCTTGATCCGTTAGTAGATAAATTACTGGTACTTGGACCCTTACTAGTTTTAATTGAACTAGGACAAATTCCGGCTTGGGGAGTATTTTTGATACTAGCACGGGAGTTAGCGATCGCTGGTTGGCGTGTCAATCAAACTACAATTACTGGAGCGAATATTTGGGGTAAACTTAAAACTGTTAGTCAAATTATTGCGATCGCTCTTTTGATTGCGCCCTTACCAGAAGTCTGGAGAATTCCCTCCCTCATTACTTTCTGGATTTCTGTCGCCCTTACCATAATTTCTGGGGCAATTTATCTTTTACCACAGACAAATAGTGATTAGTGGTTTTTTGATCACCGCTCCTTCAGGACTCTAAAAAACTTAGTTTCCAGCCTTTGGCAGCAAAATACTCGCCCACAGTTGGCATAATCAATTGCATCAGTTCTTATTCATAAGACTTCACGGTATGCGGGAAACTCAGACACTTAAGTGCTGAGAGGAAAGCGACACGTGCGGTTTTAACCGCCTTAAATATTTGCACCATTATCGCGCAAGGAGATTGTTTAACTCGGTGTGCTATTGTGTTGCACTTTCAAGCTTGACAATTACCATTTCAAATCTCACAACTCTGTACGCATAACGAGGCAAATCGAAGAAATAGAGCCGGGCTTAAAACCCCCTGATTTGGGCGCCCTCTCAAATTCGGGGTCTGAAAACCCCGAATTTGGAGGGAACCCATTAGTGGGCGGTTCGAGATATCCCGAACCAAGCCCGGCTCTATTACACACGCGCCAAATGCGATAACGGTTTTGCTCCAAGGAGCCTTCCCTTACGGGAGTAATGTTAGCCTCGACAATGTTATTGGTCGGTACTATCTGAAAGACACTGCCTTAACCCAATAAAGCTGTTTAATCCTTCAGTTCTAGAGCAAGGAACTGGCTCCGCATTCCTTGGTAGGTCTTTAACTCTTGCCAATAACGTAGTACTTCTTCGTACTTAGTCTGGTCAACTGTTGTCTAAGTCTTAGGCTGGAAACAAGCGTGTCTTTAGACCTGGGTCGTTGACGATTCTTGCTGTTCGGTTTTGCTACGGCTACTAAAGCAAAGTGTACTCGATCGAGGTCTATACGAAAGTAAGTGGTCAAATTTAATCTAGCTTCAGCGTTGTTGCTAACTTTGCAACTTGACTTTATCCGGTTTATCTGTGATGAACTATGCACATTTCTTCAAACTCCTCTTCCATTGGCAATTGTTCATCCATTAACCGAGTTCACACTATTTTTAGGAGCAACCTTATGGCTGATTATGCTCATTCTGAAGTTCTAATTGATACACAATGGCTTGCCGATCATCTCAACGCTCCCAATATCCGTGTGGTAGAAGTTGATACGAGTCCAGAGCTATATAAAAATACTCACATTCCTGGTGCAGTTTTCTGGAATATTTTTGCTGACCTGCTTCTAAGTGATCTCCGCATGAATCTTGATGCAACTGCCATAGAGAAACTGCTTTCACGTTCTGGTATTACCAATGAGACAACTATTGTTGCCTATGGCAGTTACCCTGGAACAGGAGCTTGGATCTTCTGGCTATTAAAATTGTTTGGACATCAAGATGTCCGAGTTTTAAATGGTGGACATCAAAAGTGGATGTCAGAAGGTCGTTCAGTGACAACAGAATTATCGAATTTTGCACCAACACAGTACCGTACAAAACCACTTGATGCAAGTCTGCGGGTGTTGTCTGAAGAAATTCAGGCATCCATTGGTCAAACTGCTCGTGTGTTATTGGATGTTCGGACTATTCAAGAATACCGTGGAGAACACTTCTTGATGAAGCCACCAGAAGAGACGGAACGCGCAGGACACATTCCAGGCTCAGTTCATGTTGAACATATACTCACGCTGAACGAAAATGGAACTTTCAAATCATTCGATGAATTACAGACGCTCTACAGTAGCAATGGTATTACATCTGACAAGGAAGTGTTTCCCTACTGTGCAATTGGTGGGCGATCAGCCTGCACTTGGTTTGTCTTGAAATACTTACTGGGCTATCCAAACGTGCGGAACTATGATGGTTCATGGAATGAGTGGAGCCGCTTGCCTAACGTACCCATTAGTAAATAGTTAAGTGGTTAGGCAAAATTAAGTTAATTCCTGGAGATCAGGGAAGAGGGAACTCTTAACGGGGAACAGCTTGAAAAATGTGTAATTAATTGTTCTAACTTTTTTCTTGAATTCGAGGTTTGCTTCTACCATTCCATTGTCAGAGCATAGAATAGTTAATACATTAAATATCTGACTGAGCGATTAATCTTGTTTTGAAATGCCTAGTTCATCCTCAAATTCTGATTTTGTTCAGCAATGGCGATATGCTCTAGCTCCTTACAACTTGGGGTACAAGCTAAAACTTGCATCTCAGTTGATGTATCGGGATTTTCTAGAGCGGCTAGAACCTTACGGATTGACCCCGTTTCACTACCTCGTTTTGTGTTGTCTGTGGGAAGAAGATGGTCTTTCAACGACTGGAATCGCTGACAAGTTGAAGCAGTTGGGTGCAACGTTAACTGGGGTGGTTGATCGAATGGAGGATCGTAAGCTTGTTCAGCGAGAACGCGATCGCGATGATCGTCGCATTGTCCGCATCTGGCTCACTGACGAAGGGAAACGACTTATGAAAGTCCTACCCTCAATCGGCGCACAGACAATTGAGAAAGCAACCAAAAACATTCCAGAAGCAGACCAGGAAGCAGTTTTGAAGATACTAGATCAAATTGTTCAGAACCTGATCTAGCAATTTTGGGCTTTGGAGGTTGACCTTATGGAAATTACTTAATATATTGATTATCAATACATTTACTTCACGTGGCACACGATAGGAGAAAAATGCCAAAGTTGAGCATCAGACAGAAAAACTGGTTGTTGTCCGCGCATATTGGTTTTGCTGCCCTTTGGACAGGAACTGTCTTAAGTATGTTTCTTCTCTCGTTGAGAAATACAAAATCAACTAATGCAGAGGTACTCTACGCGCTCAACTCAGCGATTAATCTGCTCGATGACTACATTGTGATTCCCTCTGCAATTGGTTCAGTTATGACAGCAACATTTCTTTGCTGGATGACCAACTATGGATTCACTAAGTTTTACTGGGTAATTACTAAGTGGATACTGACAATTGGATTAGTCATTTTTGGAACATTTTGGCTATTTCCGTGGGGTAATGCTGCTGAAAAACTAGCGGCTCAAGAAGGATTACAAGCCTTAGACAGTCCAATATATAGCTTGGATGCTAAAGGTGTGTTGATTGGAACTGTAATTCAGGTTCTTTTCCTCTGTATCATCATTGCGATTTCGGTTCTAAAGCCCTGGGGAAGACGAGTAGTAAAAGCAAATAGCCAAAACTGTAAGTGAGAAATATGGTTAAAAATAGCAAGCTAGCGAAATCAATTAGTGATGTTTTATGGTCATTGTTCACACAATGGTTAGAGTATTTTGGAAAAATATACGGTCGAGTTGTTGTACCTGGTCAAGCCTTGATTAATTGTTCTAAAGATTGATACAGTTCTTTTGTTAACTCACTTACCCCAACTCTTGCTGAATGGCGATCGCCTTGGTATTTTGCCCAACGCTCAGTAACTGAGATTGGTTCACCGACTGTAATTAGCGCCTGTCGCCAACCCAAACGGGGACGCCCTGGTAGTTTCGTGTTATTTTTGATCCGAGCAATCATATCAAATATTAGTAGTGCCGTTTCTGCAAATCTTTCTGCACAAGGCTCTTCCTTGATATAAGTCCCAGTAACTGCTACAAAGGTTTCTACTAACCGCATATGTCGCATTCGCAGTTCTGCTTCTGCTGCTACCCAGTCTGCTAATCCCTGTTGTAAAGCTGGCAAGGTATTGATATCTTCCACATCATCTCTGTAAATATAACTCCAACCAGCTTCTTCTAAACGACGACAACGGTCAATAAAATTTCCTTGTGATTGTAATCCAAAATATTGTTCGGCAACTTGCAAAGCTATTTCTTGTAGGCGGCGAAGTCTAGCGATTAACATTTGATTGGGATTGGCGATCGCTTCAGCATCAATATCACCATCATGATTAATTGCAGGTAAATCCTGATGATAAAAACGCTGATAAAATCCTTCCATTTCTGTTAACAAATGTTCTGCCAGTCGCAAAATACGTTGATAGTAAATCTCTTCGGGATTAGCGACATTAGATATTTCTGTAGTCTGCACTGGTAAACCACAATCAGCTTCTAATCTACTCAACAGCCAATTTAGTTTTGCCCAAGGTGGTGTTACATAACTATACTGAATTGTAATTGGTACAATCAAAACTTCTTGTGAACGGTTGGCTTTGTGCAAATCTTCTACACACCAAAATCCGAATTGAGCTACACCAGGTTCTAAAGGGCTAATGATGCCACTATGTCCATTGGTAGCACCTTCGGGGGCAACTGTGATTGGCATTTTTCCGTTAGCAAACAAATTTCGGGCATTTTGAATACCTAGCTTATCCAATCGCTTACCCCGGCGAATGGGAGTTCCTCCCAAATTTGAGAAAAACCAACCTAGCCAATCTCCTGCCCACAATAACATCCCTCGTTCATAAATGAAGTGCGAATGAATCGGGTATTGCAGGAAAATTCCTTGTTGACGCGCCACCCGTGGTACTGCTCGTGACAATAAGTATAACATACACAGTGGATCATCTACTTCTGGATGACGAAATGCCATCAAAAAGCGCACTTTACCAGCTTGGAATTGTTGATATAACTCGGCTAAAGTTTCTGCATTCTTAACTTGAATCCGGGAAATTCCAGATGGTAGCCACGGTCTGAGCCGAAATCGTAGCAAAATAGGCAGCAACCACTGGGCAAGACGCAGTACAAAAGGGTTGAAGCGTTGTGGAATAAACTCTAGCCGTGACTGGGCATGTTGGATAGAATCAGGCAAGGTTGCTCTCCAGTTATCAGTTATCAGTTATCAGTTACCAGTTTGATCATTGCTGGTGATACTGTTGACTGACTTCATAAGTGTAGTGGAATTTTTGAGAATTGGTGTTACACGTAGTTGGAGCAAATCTGGCTGCGGGAATTTAGCTTTTGAGAAGCAAAATTTAGCTCTATCAACTAGATTCACCTCCATGCAGAATCAGAGAAATATGAAAAAATATAAATAATTATATGGTTGTTGAGCGATTAAATAGTTAAATGATTTTGGTAGAAATCAACATGGCTTGGGTCTGCATCGGTGGTGTGATTAGCTGATGGTCATGATGCAGATCCTTTCATCAACCTGAATAACAATTCTTCAACGCTGGCGTTGACAGTGAACTGGTAAATATCAGCTTGCGTTTTGAGATGAAGGAAAAAACCAATGAGTAACAATCTAGCGATTAAACTTCGTACCGGAACCCAAAAATCCCATACAGCAGCAGAAAACGTCGGATTTATGAAGTGTTTTCTCAAAGGGGTTGTAGATAGAACCTGCTTTGCCAAGTTTTTAGGTAACTTGTATTACGTCTACAGCCAACTAGAAACAGAAATAGAAAAACATGGAGATCATCCTATTGTCGGCGGTATTTATTTTCCAGAACTAAATCGCCAAGCTGCTTTAGAGAAAGATATGGAATTTTACTATGGGAAAGATTGGCGAACTTGTGTACAACCATCTCCCGTCGCTCAAAGTTATATTGCTCGAATTCGAGAATTATCTGCAACTGCACCTGAGTTATTAATCGGACACGCATACACCCGCTATATGGGCGATCTTTCTGGCGGCCAAATGTTACAGAAAATTGCTCAGTCAGTATTAAAGCTAGAGGGTTATCAAGGTACATCTTTTTATAATTTTGATCAAATTCCAGACAAAAAAGCTTTTAAAGACAAGTATCGTCAAGCATTAGACACATTAACAATTGACGATGTTACAGCAGAAAAAATTATCACAGAAGCAAATAATTCCTTCGATTTCAATATAAAAATGGCTCAAGAACTAGAAGGAAATTTAATTCAAGCAATTGGGCAAGTTTTGTTTAATTCCCTAACACGTGGTCAAGAAACAGTAAACAGTTAACAGTAAACAGTTATCAATTGAACACTGATAACTGTTTACTGAAAAATACCCTTAGTGATTGGAAATAATTCGATGGTTTTGCAAATTCCTAGTGTGAACTTCGACATAGATATCATCAAAAAGTACGATATTCCCACACCCAGATATACTAGTTACCCACCTGCTACAGAACTGAACACAGCATTTACAGCATCAGATTTTCAGGATGCGATCGCCTCTTCAAATCAAAGAAAAACGCCTTTGTCTTTATACTTGCATATTCCTTTTTGTCAGACTGCTTGTTATTTCTGCGGCTGTAATGTAGTTATTTCTAATAATAAAAATATTGCCAAAACTTATCTAGAATATCTGGAGCGAGAAATCAAGCATACAGGATCTTTGATTGATCCAGATAGACAAGCAGTACAGATGCATTGGGGTGGCGGAACTCCAAATTATTTAAGTTTAGAACAAGTAGAAAACCTCTGGAACAATATTACTCGTCACTTCCGCTTCGATCCACAAGCAGAAATTTCTCTTGAAATCAATCCTCGCTACGTTGATAAGCAATACATTTTCTTTCTCAAAGAGATTGGCTTTAACCGCATTAGTTTTGGGATTCAAGATTTTAATCCCCAGGTGCAAGCGGCTATTAATCGCGTCCAGCCAGAAAAAACACTATTTGAAGTGATGGAGTGGATCAAAGAAGCTGGGTTTCAAAGTGTGAATGTAGATTTGATTTATGGTCTACCGTATCAAACTTATCAAAGCTTTCACCAGACAATTAAAAAGACAATCGATTTAGATCCTGATCGCATTGCAGTATTTAATTTTGCCTATGTACCGTGGATAAAACCAATTCAGAAAAAAATTGCTAAGGATGCGCTACCAGCACCACAAGAGAAATTAGAGATTTTTAAAATGACCATTGAAGAGTTAACTAATAATAAATATCTCTTCATCGGTATGGATCATTTTGCTAAACCTCATGATGAATTAGCGATCGCTCAACGCAACTACACACTCAAGCGTAACTTCCAAGGTTATACTACTTGGGCGCAAGCAGAACTTTTTGGTTTTGGTGCAACATCCGTAAGTATGCTAGAAGATGCCTATGCCCAGAATCACAAACAATTGCGTGACTATTATCAAGCAATTGATGCGGATATTTTACCCATTGGTAAAGGTATTAAGTTAAATGGAGATGATATTCTTAGACGAGATGTCATTATGCGACTGATGTCTCATGCCAAACTGTATAAGCAAGACATTGAAGATAAGTATCAAATTTGTTTTGATGAGTATTTTGCTCAAGAATTAGAAGCATTGCACCTTTTAGAATCAGATGGATTAGTCAGCCTATCAAAAGATGAAATTGGCATCACAGAAATTGGCAGATTATTAGTTAGAAATATTGCTGTTAATTTTGATGCTCATCGCCTCACTCAAGAGCAAAAATTCTCACGGGCGATTTAATCTTTACTAGTATTTTGTATTAGTGAACCACTATTACTCTGAAGAGCGATAGGAAGACAAGGGGGAGGATTTGTATCAAGAATTTTGTGAAATAGTAGACCTCTTGCAAAAATATTTTTACCCCACCCTAACCCTAAGCGTTTACGGGGAGGGAACTAAATCTTCCCCCCGTTCACGGGGGGATTGAGGGGGGTTCATTCGACTTTTGCAAGAGGTCTAGTGTTTGATTGACGCCCAGGTATAAGTTTGAGAGTGCGTAGGGCAATTTTGGCAAGGTTTGGTACCAATTGAGGCTGGATTAGTCGTTTGTCAAATACACTCATCCGTTGAGCATTTTCTTCTAAACAGTTGGCTAGCAAAATTTCTGGCGTTAAATTATCTATAAAGCTACTAGCACCAGTAGCAGTGAAACCTTCTTGTTTTTCCTCATTGGAACCAGTAAAGGCTTGAATCTTATCTTGTAGCGCTCTCTTATAATGCCAGATAGCATTTGTTCCCCTTAACCAATTGCTTCTACCGTCCTGAATTTGCTCGTAAGTCACCCAATTAACAAAAAACATGATGTGACGGGCTTCTTCATTCAAAACCACATCAAATATTTCAAACAATGCTTCGCTGATGTAAGTTGCGTGACGACGAGCAAGTCCAAATAAACCAAAGGCTAAAAAAGAATCAAGACATTCACCAAAACCAAAGTCAAGAAAAGCGGTTTTGATATTACTAGGAAGTACAGGTTCAAGAAGTGGGGAAATTTGAATATCGTAATAGTCGATCAGAAATTTAATCAGTCTACCGTGACGTTCTTCTTCCATAGCTTGCAGAGCGATCGCTTCTCGTAATAGAGGATCGCTCATTGTCTGTGCAAAAGCGTTTACCATCACTCCTGCTTCTTGTTCTGTATCGAGTGCTTCTCTCCAAAAGGGAATACCACGCAGGTTTTCAAGAGCTTCAGTGCTAAGAGTAGGCCAAGGAAGTTTTTCAGGCTCGTACTCTCGGTAAGTGTCGATAAAACTACGACAAAAAAGTTCTTTGTGGTCTTTGCTTCCTATTTTCATGTTTTGGGGATTGGGGATCAGGGATCGGGGTTCAAACTAGAACTTTCGGGTTCAAAACTCGAAACTTCCGAGATTGTTAATTGGTTAACTACTAACCACTATCCACTTCCACTAAGTAGAACGATTTGAAAAAAACAAACTATGTGAAGTAATGTAATATTACTGGAATCTAGTTCGTAGTAAGGACTTTAGTCCTCAAATAAGGACTAAAGTCCACCTTACGGAAGCCGCTCTTATGAGCGTCTACACTACAAACCTTTAATTATTTACGCTGTTCTACTTACATTAAATTATTTATACCTTTGCGGCTGCTTGGGTATGACGTTCTTTGAGGTAAGCAAAAAATTCACGTCCCTCACGCAGACGACGCACTAACATTTGTGGGTCGGTCAGCATTTCACCGACAATTGGAATAATGGCTTTGGGACGGAAGTAAAATTTACGATACATTCGTTCAACTGCATCTTCAATATCAGCACTGGAAAGATTCGGATATTGCAGTGTAGACATTTGAATGCCAGAATTAGCAACTAAAGAATTATCACTAAACCAACCATTGTCCTGTGCTTGCTGATAAAGTTCTGTCCCAGGATAGGGAGCAGCGATAGAAACCTGAATTGTATGAGGACTCAGATCGCAAGCGAAGCGAATCGTTTCTTCAATTGTTTGCTGAGTTTCGTTAGGTAAACCAATGATAAATGTGCCGTGTACGGTGATACCAAGTTTGTGGCAATTCTCCATAAATTTACGGGCGACTTCCAGCTTAATTCCTTTCTTAATACCGTCTAATATTTGCTGATTACCCGATTCAAATCCTACCAATAGTAAGCGTAAGCCGTTGTCGCGTAGTTGTTTGAGAGTATCGTAATCTAAGTTAGCACGAGCGTTACAACTCCAAGTCAACTTCAATCGCTTCATGTGTTCGCTAATGGCGATCGCTCGCTGCTTATCAATTGTAAATGTATCGTCATCAAACATATATTCCCGCACTTTGTCGCCAAAGATGGCTTTAGCTTCTTCCATCTCACGTCCAACTGCTTCTGGGGTTTTATGACGATACAGGTGTCCACCAATTGTTTGAGGCCAAAGACAGAAGGTACATTTTGCGGGACAACCGCGCCCAGTATAAAAAGAAATGTATGGATGCAGCAAATAGCCAATAAAGTATTTTGTAATGTCTAAATCACGAGCGTATATTGGCAAGACACTGGGCATAGAATCCCAATCGTGAATTAATGGACGGTCTTCATTATGATGTATTTTACCTTGGCGATCGCGATAGCTTAGACCTTTGATGCTGTCCCAAGGCTTGTCTTCCGCCAGTTCTTTACAGGTATAGTCAAATTCGTGACGACACACAAAGTCAATTATGGGATTTTCCTGTAGCGTCTGCTCTGGTAATACTGCCACATGCGCTCCAATTAAGCCAATCTGTGCATCTGGGTTTTGAGCTTTGATGGTTTCAGCACACTTCACATCATTTGGTAGCGAAGGTGTACTGGTGTGCATGATGATTAATTCGTACTCTCTAGCAATTTTCAGCACATCTTCCACTGTTTGTGCGTGGGGAGGCGCATCCACAAGCTTGCTATTAGGGACAAGAGCAGCAGGCTGCGCTAACCAGGTAGGATACCAAAAGGAGGTAATCTCCCGTTTGGCTTGGTATCGAGAACCTGCACCACCATCAAACCCATCAAAGGAAGGAGGACTGAGAAATAAAGTTTTCTTCACAGGTGTATATATCTCCACTAAATAATTTGCAACTTGTAATGGGAAAAGGGAACAGGGAACAGGGAACAGGGATTGGGGGGAGTGTGGGAAGTGTGGGGAGTGTGGGGAGTGTGGGGAGACTAATTATAGTGACCAATTCTCTCCCCTTTTCCTTATCTCCCCCTCTCCCTTGTCCCCGTCCCCAGGGTGGTTTCATACAAGCAGAGAAAAATTAAAATCTTCTTTTAAAGCCTCTCCCCTTAATAAGGGGAGAGGTTTGGAGAGGGGTAAAAATCTATGCTTCAAAACGAGAAATACAGACTTCCATATTTTTCTTTTTTCGTATGAAACCACCCTGCTCTCCCTTGTCCCCGTCCCCAACCCCCAATCCCCAATCCCCGTTCCCTATGTTTTAATTGCAACTAACTTACCTTGTTTTGTCATTCTCAATTGCTGTCCTCGCCATTCAATTGTGTTACCAACAAAGCAATAGCACCAGATTGCAAAGTCAATTAAATCCCATAGAGGAATCAGCCACAAATATTTTTTGGCAGCAGAATCGTTAAGAATCTTAACGCCCACAACCCAACCCATTGTTAACCGCATTATCCAAGTTATGAATAGTGCAGTCCAACCCACTATTGATTCTCCTGTAGTAATTAGCAGTAGCAAGCTGGTGATAGTACCATAGGTAAAAATCAATCCTAAATAACCCCAAGGACGAGAAATCCGCGTACAGCGCGCCCAACGGATCTGACGATTGATAGAATCAGCTAAGGTTGTGGTTGTTAGTACATGCTCAACTACATAGTTAGAAAGTAAAACTTTGTAGCCTGCTTGAGATGGAAGGTAGCCAAGTTGGAAATCATCCGCGAGATAATCAGCGATCGCCTCTAATCCTCCTATTTCTTCCAACACTTGTTTACGAATGACAATAGTGGAACCAAAGGCAAATTTTATACCTTCAAGTTTATTACTGACTAAAACACCTGCATGAAAATCAGTAGCAGTACCAATAGCTTCTAAGGTTGTTACCCATCCCTGCGCTGAAGAACGATACAAGCAGGTAACGACACCAATTTCTTTGTCTTGAAATGGTTGAATTACTTGCTGCAAGTAGTCATTTGTGACTCTGATGTCACTATCAGCAATTATCAGAAATTCATATTTGACAAATTGTATGGCGTTTGCAAGATTGCTGATTTTCAGGTTTGTACCAATAGTGCGATCGCTAACGATCAACTGAATATCCACTTGAGGAAAGTCATTGATAATTTGCTTGACTAAGGGTATAGCAGGGTCTTGATTGTCACGAACGCTAAAAATAATCTGATAAGCTGGATACTGCTGTCGGCAGAAAGAAGCCCAATTTTCGTAAGTACCAGCCTCAAGTCCACAAATCGGTTTCAGAATCGTCATCGGTGGATGAAATTCTGTATCAACTGGATAAGGATGCTGAGAAAAGGCGATCGCTGCATAGATTGCATAGCAGTAAAACCAAATAGCTATTAGGCAGAGAATAAAAAGCAGGAAATTAATAATAATAGTCGGATAAACAATACTCAAGCAATTTAAGTTCCAAAAGTTCCATCGACTAGAATAGAAAAAATAGTGTGCGATCGCAACGAAAACAATATACCAAAAAACAAAAGCGCCCTCCAGTTGGGAAGGTGCTTTCTCATCTATTTAATTGTAGAGACTTATTGCATCTCGACTATCTGGTGATTAACTTTGCTATTGTTTTGAGCGATCGCTTAAGTGTTTATGCTCTCTAGTTGCAAGTTCTGAAGTATTGTCCAAAAGATTCTCAATTGAATTCGGGTAGTCGTTGATTGAATTCGGGTAGTTGTTGATTGAATTTGGGTAGTTGTTGATTGAATTTGGGTAGTCGTTGATTGAATTCGGGTAGTCGTTGATTGAATTCGGGTAGTCGTTGATTGAATTCGGGTAGTCGTTGATTGAATTCGGGTAGTCGTTGATTGAATTCGGGTAGTCGTTGATTGAATTCGGGTAGTCGTTGATTGAATTCG
>JAESGT010000081.1_pt1 | contig 31829 bp, 22 predicted proteins | sample 9266261 | NCBI WGS metagenome assembly JAESGT01 (sample SAMN15741584, study PRJNA653494) | algae metagenome | isolation source: Pelatocladus maniniholoensis HA4357-MV3 and co-occurring heterotrophs from... | place: USA: Maniniholo cave near Haena, Hawaii | collected 2009-07-28 | reverse complement strand
GGGACGGGAAACCGTCTAGTTAAGAGTCGAAGAAGCAAGAACAGTGGTGGAGAGGCACGGATTCATCCTGCCTCGTAACATCATTTGAGAATCCCTGCGGCTTTAGTCCAGGGAGTACGTCAAGAAATGATCTAAGTATCCCGCCTAGAACTAAAGTTCCAGGCTCATAGCGCAAGTCCACTCAAGTGGACTGGAACAAACTTTTTTTTGAGTCCTCTTCAGAGGACTTGCGCTATGAGACTCGGAATTTATTCCGAGACGGTACAGATGCGCTCTGTCTCCAATTTTCGTTTGCGATCTAAAGCTAAATATTAAACTGCTGTCGTTGATACAGCGACCAATACAAACCCTTTTGCTGCAACAAATCTGTATGTGTACCGCGTTCGAGCAGAACTCCTTTTTCTAACACCAAAATTAAATCAGCACGTTTTAAAGGTGCAAAACGGTGAGCAATTAAAAACACAGTCCGTCCCTGGGAAACTGTTTGCAAGTTTTGCAGTACCTGTTGTTCGGTTTCGCTATCCAAAGCACTGGTAGCTTCATCTAATATTAAAATCGGCGCTTGGGAAAGAAACAACCGTGCTAGGGCTATGCGTTGGCGTTGTCCTCCAGATAAAGCTGTACCCCGTTCGCCAACATTGGTTTCGTAACCGTGGGGTAACTCACTGATAAAGTCGTGGGCAACAGCAAGTCTAGCAGCTTCTACTACTTGTTCTGCGGTGATCTCTGGATTCCCAAGGGTGATGTTATCCAAAATCGAACCGTTGAATAAAAAGTCTTCTTGCAAAACAACGCTAATCTGTTGACGCAAGGAAGTTAGATCAGCACTTTTAATATCAAAACCATCAATCAGGATGCGTCCTGATTCGATTTGATAGAGACGTTGCAAAAGTTTAGAAAGGGTACTCTTGCCAGAACCACTACGTCCCACAATACCAACGAATTGCCCTGGCTGCACGTTAAAGGAAATACCCCGTAGCACAGGTTCAGTATTTTGGCGGTAGCGGAAAAATACTTGATCAAAAGCGACTTGTCCTTTCAGGGGTGGTAAAACTAAACCTGTACCTGCTTCTGCTTCTGGGGCGACATTGAGAATATCGCCAATCCTGTCTACGGAAAGGAGGACTTGTTGCAGATTTTGCCATAGTTGCACTAATCGTAACAATGGGCCAGTAACTCTACCAGAAAGCATTTGAAAAGCAACAAGTTGACCAACAGTAAGTTTGTTTTCAATGACTAACTTAGCACCAAACCAGAGAATTAGTAGGCTAGAGAAATTAGTCAGAAAATCACCGATATTGCTGCTGATATTAGAAGTAGTAGAAGCTTTAAAACCTGTGCGGATAAAACGAGCAAATAAACCTTCCCAGCGATCGCGTGCTACTGCTTCAGCTGCGTGGGCTTTCACCGAATGAATTCCTGTCACTGTCTCCACCAAAAATGACTGGCTATCAGCACTGCGGTTAAATGTTTCGTTGAGCCAGTTGCGGAGAATTGGTGTCGCTACTAGTGTCAGAATTGCAAATAAAGGTAGCACCGCCAACGCCGTAAAGGTGAGGGGAATGCTGTAGTAGAACATCAATACTAAATACACCACAGCAAAAATGCTGTCTAACACCACAGTCAACGCTGTACCAGTGAGAAACTGGCGAATTTGTTCGAGTTCTTGCACCCGTGCAACTGTGTCTCCTACCCGACGTGCTTCAAAGTAAGCCAAAGGTAAGCGCATCAAGTGGCGAAATAGCTGGGCGGACAAACTTAAATCCAAGCGTCGGGCGGTGTGAGTGAAGACAAATAGCCGCAGAATACCAAGTGCAGCCTCAAAAATTGCCACTAATAACAATGCGATCGCCATGACATCAAGAGTTGCCAAACTCTCTTGCACCATGACTTTATCGATCACAACCTGGGTAATGAGTGGCGTTGCTAACCCCAACATCTGTAACGTCAAAGACGCCAGCAACACTTCCCCTAATAGTCCCCGATATTGCCATACTGCTGGTAGAAACCAATTGAGGTTAAATTTTTCCTGCTTTTGAATTAACTCTACTTGCCACAGTTGCCCATTCCAATATTCTTCTACCAATGACTGCGATAAAACTTCACAAGTGCGATCGCCATTGAGGGGATTGGCTATGAGTAAGCGATCGCCCCTGACAGCATAAACTACCACCCAGTTACCATCAGCTTCCGGTGATGCACCCCACTGCAACAAAGCCGGAAATGACAACTGCTGCAAATCAATCCAACTCGCTTGCAATCGTCGCAATACAAACCCTAACTTTTCTCCTGCTTCTACAACATGTTTTGGCTGCTGTCCTCTGACTTGGCGTTGTACCCATTCCAACTTCACAGGTTGATCTAACTGTTGCGCCACCATTGTTAAACAAGCAGCAGCCGTATTCCGACTAGCAACAAACGGATAAGTCTGCTGGGTGGAAGTGGGGAACTGGGAGGTGTGGGGAGTGGGGGGAGTGGGGGAGGAGTATGAGAAATCCTTGTCTTTCTTGTCTTCCTTGTCCCCTTCCCCTGTTTTCCCTGTTTCCCAAAATTCCTCAATTTGTGGTGTGGAAATTTCTGCCCATACTGTTACAGTCCAACGTACTACTACTACATCTTTGCTAGCAGCTACAGCTTTGCATTCGAGTGGTAGTTTCTGCAAGCTACCAAACCAATCACCCACCGTTAAAGTTGCTAGTGGTTTACCAACTCCTTCTTCGCGCAGGCGGACTTTACCACTGACAATCAAAAACTGATAACCTACCCCATCTTTTGGCCAGATTTTTTTTCCTAAACCGAAGCGTAGAGTTTCTGACTTTTGTTGCAATAGGGTTTGCTGTTGTGAACTTAACCAACATAGTGGTGCTTGTGTCCAAGGTAGAGAAGCTAGCACCCTTGTATGTGAAGACTCATCATCTATCAGGTTTAATTCACTTGCAGTTTTACCGTTAGCTTCTGAATTTTCTCTGCTAGCCATTTCTCAAACAACTCATTCTGTAGTGCTTGCTTTAGTTGAGTATCTTCTAATGAAGCTGGCAAAATTTGTTCTACACGAAACAAACCATAACGTTCTTCCAGCTCAATTGGCCCTACTATTTCCATTGGGCTTGCCACATCAATTGCTGCTCTGAGTTTATCAGGCAATGTTCCTCTGCTGACTGGTCCCATCATTCCGTTGACGATTCGATCTTCTGTGAGTGAGTATTCTCTAGCTAATCCTTCAAAGCTAGCTCCTTCCTCAATTTGGGCTTGTAATTCCTCGGCTAATTCTCGATTGTCTACAATAATTCGCGAAATTACCACCCGATCCAGGAAAATTTTCCTTTCGATGAAATATTCTGGCAGTTTGGGTTCTGTGATTACTGCTTTGAGTTTTTCTAACTTGAAGCCCAAAGCAACACTAGAGTGGAAAGAATCATAGTCTTTGCCATTATTTTGTAGCCATTCTTGAAAGCTTTTTGGATCTGTTAGTTGATTTTTGAGTCGAAAATCAATAATTGCTTGTTCAGTAAAAGCTGGACTAATAGCTATATCTTCACGAGTTTGTAATTCTTTTTCTATTACATATTGACGTAGAATATCCCCAATAAGTTGTCCTAATTTTCCAGCGTTTTGCAAATATTTTACTACTTGTCCAACAGAAATTTGTTGCTCATTAACAGTTAAAAAGGAAGAAGATTCCATAGGATAAATACGTAGATCTACGAAGAAGAGTAATTATACATTTTCCCCTCAGAGGAAATTCGTAATTTAGTTGACATTCTCATGCCAAGTTTATATTGCCATGTTAAGTCTTACAAGACAGAGTGGCAACTCTATCTTGTAAATTATTCGTAAAAATATCTACCTAGTATCGGAAAATAATTAGGACAGTCTCGCACAAACAACTAGAGTGTTTTAGAAAAAATAAATACGCCTTCAAAATTTACTGATAATCCTACGTGATTATCATTACAAATTTATTGCTTTTGTTGATTCACATTATGCAACTGTAATTGCCCAAAACCAAGCTAAAAAAATCGCCGCGATCGCACCGATTAATGTATTTAAAATATTCACTAATTCATTCGTTAACCAAGTGTACTTTGATTGCAATGTTGCTCCAATTACACTTTCTATATTTGTGGCAATAAATGCAGCTACTACGCACCAAAGTATACCCAAAGGTTCAACTAAACCAACACCCCAACCCACAAAGGCGATCGCCACCGAAGCTACTACACCAGCCAAAGTCCCTTCTAAACTGACTGCTCCTTCAGTTCCACGAGGAACTGGTTGTAAAGTAGTAATCAAGAAAGTACTCTTGCCATAAGCTTTCCCCACTTCACTTGCACAGGTATCAGACAGCTTTGTACTAAAACTTGCCACATAACCCAGCATTAGTAGGGATCGGAGATCGGCGATCAGAGATTGAGGACTCGGAAGAATTCCCAAGTTTAGCATCCCTACTCCCAAAGCGCACAATGTCCCAATCAAAGCCGAACCCCAGACATTTTCTGGGCCTCTTGCACCAGAACGCTTTTCAGCAATACCTTCAGCTTCTTTCTGGGCCATACCAATACGGGTCACAAAAGAACCAACTAAAAAATAGAACATTACAACTATATATCCTTGCCAACCTAATGTTCCCCAAGTCAAGACACCAAGTAACCCAGCATGGAAGTAACCAGCAGGAGTGAGCAGCTTTTTCGGAGCAATCCAAGCTACAACTAACAGCATAGAATTTAATGCTGTTCCCACAATCCAGGGATTTACAGAGTTAATTAAAGAAAACATTGTTTCTGCGTTTAGGTATTTTATTTAAGTTATCAGTTATCAGTTATCAGCGTCGTATCTGCTCAATTTATGGGGAGCATCCCAAATGTTTTAAATCCCCGTAGGACGAACATCGCCAAGTCTTTTTCAAAAATTGTGATGCTTCCATTTATGGGAATTAATTGATAACTGTTCACTGATAACTGTCACAAACAGGATATCCAATTTCCGCTACACTCCCAAACCCCCATAAACTTGTCACCCAGTGAAATCACGCAGCTATTTTTTGAAGCTTTGGTAAATTTTTGATGCTTATTTATTAAAGTGATGCATATTAGCATTATTTTTTCGCAAGAGAAGCTGATGATGGATTGTAAGAAAATTATCTTGTAGTTTGAAACACTAAGTTAAAAATGTCATCAGACCTCACAGGCAATTCCCTAGATCAAGCTAGAAGTTTTACATTTACAAATAATTCCTACACATTTAGTGATCAGGTTTCTCTTAAAGATCCTGTTGATTTTTATAAATTCACGCTTGAGGGTAAGAGTAGTTTTCTACTAGACTTAACTCATTTAAGTGCCAATGCCGATGTACAGTTGATTCAAGATGCCAATGGCAATGGTGTAACAGACAAGGGAGAAGTCATTGCTGCTTCCAAGCGTGCTGGAAAAAAAGCTGAATCAATCAACACAACCTTAGAAGCTGGTACTTATTATATTCAAGTCCATTCCACAGGTAGAGCCAAAACCAAGTATGAATTGAGCGTTTCGGCAATACCGATTGATAATGCAGGTAACACTCTAGATACAGCTTGGAATATTGGTGAAATCTCTGCTAACTCTCAAACTATTAGTTATAGGGATTGGGTAGGTAAATCTGACAGCTATGACTATTATAAGTTCAACATCAGTAGTACTGGTGATGTCAGTTTATCACTCAAAGATTTAGGTGCTGATGCAGATATACGACTGTTAAATTGGCAGGGTGAGAATCTCGCTGGTTCTGCCAATATTGATAATACTGATGAATTTATTACCAGTAATTTGACAGCAGGAACCTATTATGTAGAGATTTATTCGTACAACGGTAATCAAACTTTTTACAATCTGCATTTATCATTAACATCGCCAGATTCTACAGCAGTAATTCAAAGTTCAGATCAACTAGGCTCGGTAGATGATGGCAACAGTACAGCTATAATACCGACTACTGCTAATAGTAATCAAGGTACACTTAGGGCAGATACATTTATATATACATCGAATTCTACACAAACAGTATTTTCTGGCAAAGGTAATATTGACTTTGGTAGTGGAGGGCGAGACATACTAGATCTCTCTGCTTTTGTATCTACACAAGTCCTATCGTTTAACTACGCTAATACTACGAATGGCGGCGTCATTTACGATCCTGGTAATTCAGTAGCCCGTGTCTTTGATGCGATCGCCTTCTCTGACGGTAAGCAAATTTTATTTGAGGGTATCGACACTATTAAGTTTGCAGATACTGTCATAAATTTATCAGTAACACCAAATGACCCGCTATTTAACAAACAATGGAACTTGCACATGATGGATGTGCAGAAAGCTTGGCGGTTCACCACGGGTTCAGATCAGGTATTAATAGGAATTGAAGATACAGGATTAGCACCTGACGTTAACGGTTATCTTCACCCAGATTTGCGATTTACCAATAGTATTGGTTCTAACTATTTTGATGAGTATTCATCTTCTTCTCACGGAACCTTAGTCCAGGGAACGATCGCTGCTGCTAGTAACAATAACATTGGTATAGCTGGCATCAACTGGAATTCTCCCGTTATGCAGATCGATGTCATTGGTGGTAATCCTGGCGACTATAGTTTAGCTGATGCTACACAGACATTAATCAATTGGGCCCATAGTCAGAATAAGCCTATAGTAATTAACCTCAGTCTTTCTGGTGGTTACTCAACAGCATTGGAAGAACTAATTGCAAACAACCAAAATGATGTCTTGTTTGTGCTCGCTACTGGTAACGGTAATCAAAATACTATTTCTAGCCCTGCGGATTTAGCTAAGAAGTACAAAAATGTCACTGCGGTAGGCGCTTCTTGGGGAACTCAAGACTATTATGGTAATCCGAAAACACCAGGAACAAGAGTTGACTATCCTAGTGAAGGCGTACAGTGGTGGGGTTCTAATTATGGAGAAGGTTTAACTTTAGTAGCACCAACAGAGTTTACCTCTACCAGTGCAACCCGCAACACATCCGACCAATTCTACAACAAATTAGACTACGCAACCAATTTCAATGGTACTTCTGCTGCAACAGCAAATGTCACAGGAGTAGCATCTTTAGTGTGGAGTGCTAATCGAAGCTTAACAGCAACACAGATACGCTCAATTCTTTCAGACACTGCTTACGATCTTGGTACTCCCGGTTACGATACAGTCTACGGTTACGGCGTTGTCAATAGTGATGCAGCTGTGCGACGCGCTATAGCTCTTTCTAGAGTAGAGACTACGGTTTGATAATTTTGTTTGCTAATCTTAAATTGACTCTAGGAATGGGCTTAAGCCTCGGATTCGTGAGCGTGTTTTGGCTGAGGCTATTTATATATGAAGCGTAGTTATAAGTAAGTGGGTCAAATTAAATATAAAACCTCACCCTCAATCCCTCTCCTTACTAAGGCTACGGTGTACACACAAGTCAAAATTTTTCATGTTGAAACTGTATCCCGCCTCGGAATAAATTCCGAGGCGGTACTGAAAGCAGTTGTGATGAAGGAGTTGGAGGAGATGCTGGGATGAGTGATACTAGACTTCTCCAGAAATGGGATATCGACCCTGACTATAAATAAGAATAAGGCTAATAAGGCTTGTATATCCTTATTTCGGAGATGTCTAAGAATGTTGGGTAACGATCGCGCTCAACCCAACCTACAATTATCTTTAACACCAAGCGTATTGATTTATATTCCCTGTAGCAGCTTCCGCCTTCCCTGTAGCAGCTTCTGGGTTGACGTTTCCGTGTTTCGCGCACTCTGTAGAAGCTTCCGCCTTCCCTGTAGCAGCTTCTGGGTTGACGTTTCCGTGTTTCGCGCACTCTGTAGCAGCTTCCGCCTTCCCTGTAGCAGCTTCTGGGTTGACGTTTCCGTGTTTCGCGCACTCTGTAGCAGCTTCCGCCTTCCTTGCAGCAGCTTCCGCGTTGAAGTTTCCGTGTTTCTGCTATACATGTAAATAAAATGCCGCTTTCTAGAGGTAGTAGATGGAACCATTCACTGCTGGTGCGATCGCCATTGGGACTGTGATTGCGACTAAGGCTTTGGAAAAAACAGGCGAAAAGGTAGGTGAAACTTTATGGGATAAGACTGGTCATTTCAAACATCCTCTCAAGAATGTTCGCCATTTCATTTATTGACAAAAATCTATACAAATCGTAGAAAATAATAAATAAGCTTGATGGTTGGTGATTTAATCAATATTTAGTTACTAATCTTGATAGCAACATCTCTTTTAGAGCTTGAGTTATATTTCATTCATTCCTAGAATTAGTAAACTGGCATACAATCTAAAATTCCGCTTTGCTGTATCTGCTATTTTTCAGGGGGAATAAACCATGAGCCGTCCAATTATTCTTGGTATTGTTGGTGACAGTGCTGCTGGTAAAACTACGCTGACAAAAGGGATTGCTCAGGTACTTGGCCCAGAAAATGTCACCATCATCTGTACAGATGATTACCACAAGTACGATCGCAAACAACGTGCAGAAATTAAGATTACAGCTCTCCATCCTGACTGCAACCATCTGGATATTATGCAGCAGCATCTCTCGCTGTTGCGGACTGGTCAACCTATTCTCAAGCCAGTTTACAGCCATAAAACTGGTACTTTTGAGGCTCCAGTGTATATCAAACCCAACAAATTTGTGATTGTAGAAGGATTGCTTGGCTATTCTACGCGTGCTGCTCGTGATTGCTATGATGTGAGAGTTTACCTTGCACCTCCTGAATCTCTACGTGCTAGTTGGAAAGTCAAGCGAGATACACAAAAGCGCGGATATACAGAAGAACAAGTACTAGCAGAGTTAGAAAAACGAGAACCAGACTCAGAACAGTTTATCAGACCACAACGGCAATGGTCAGATATAGTCGTGAGTTTCTATCCACCCAGCGATGAGACTAATAACACCAACGGACATCTAAATGTGCGTTTAGTATTGCGTCCCACAATTCCGCATCCAGATTTTACCCAAATTCTCGATATTGGTAATAGTAGCATGTCTGCCACCCGTCTAGGACTAGATCGGGATATGGGTAAACCAGTCGATGTCCTGGAAGTTGATGGTCATACAACTTTAGAACAAGTCAACAAACTAGAACATTTGATTTGTGCTGATATGCCATATTTAAAGAACGTATGCGATCGCGAGAGTAATCCAGAGATAGGCAAAGTTGCTGGTACAACTGGCGAAACAATCCAGAGTTATCCCCTCGCCATCACTCAGCTTCTGACAACCTATCACATGCTCAAAGCAACACAGATATATCAATAAGTTGATGATTGATTGTTCCAAACAACAAAATTTTATCCAATAGACATAGATTTTGAGAGCTAAAAAGGGATTACTAGAGTATCGATACTCTTTATGCTATTATTCCCTTGATCTATGACCTATAGCCTCAGAATTGCTGATATGCCAGAGACAGAGCGTCCACGGGAACGCTTGATGGCTCATGGTGCGAAAATTTTATCTACTGCTGAATTATTAGCAATTTTGCTTGGCACTGGTCAAGGTGCAGGAAAACTTTCGGCTGTGGGTTTGGGACAATATATTTTGCATGAATTGAGTAAATGCGATCGCGAACCTTTAGCAGTGTTACGAGACATCAGTGTTGCTGAACTCATGCGAATTCCTGGTATCGGTCCAGCCAAAGCAACAACTATCTTAGCTGCGATTGAATTGGGCAAACGTGCCTTTCAATGTCGCCCTGCGGATCGTACAGTTATAGATAGCCCAGCAGCAGCAGCTGCTGCTTTGAGTCAAGATTTGATGTGGCAAAATCAAGAACGTTTTGCAGTTGTTCTATTAGATGTCAAAAATCGTTTGTTGGGGACACAGGTAATTACTATTGGAACTGCAACCGAAACCCTCGCACCTCCTGGTGAGATTTTTCGAGAAGTGATTCGCCAAGGTGCAACGCGGTTGATAGTAGCACACAATCATCCTTCCGGTAATCTTGAACCCAGTAGCGAAGATATCGAACTCACTCGTAAATTGTTAGCAGGAGCGAATTTTTTAGCTATTCCCTTACTTGATCATCTGATTTTGGGTAATGGCAATTATCAGAGTATACGGGAAATTACAACTTTGTGGGATGAGTGTCCCCAACAAGAGTAAAACACTAAATTAAAAACTAATAATTAAGCTTTTCATACCGCCAAAAAATAATTTTTTTGGCTAATAGCTAAAGTCAGATTTATCTGACTAAGAGAATGTTTTAGTCTGTTGAAACGGACTTGTGCTATTAGACTGAGAATTTATTCTCTAGCGGGATATGGGCTTGGTGCAAGATCTCAGGCGATCGCGTCATCTACCATGGGGCGATCGCCAATTCTATCAGTCAAAATAACCACTATATTTCCGAGAATAAAACATCTTCGTAAACCTGCACAACAGAACAAGAAAAATTCACGCTGGTTAACTCTAAATCTTGATTTTCTCTATAGCTGTAAAGCACCCATCTACCTTCAGAATTGCGTCGAAAACAATCAACACGCTGGCGAGTTTGACTGATTAAAACATATTCTTGCAATGTTTTTAATTCTTGATAATCATTAAATTTATCACCCCGGTCAAAAGCCTCTGTCGATGGTGATAAAACTTCTATAATTAAGCTGGGATAACATTTGAAATATTCAAATTTTGTATCTCGTTGGTCGCAAGTGACCATAATATCAGGATAGTAGAAAATATTCAGCGTTTCGATGCGTGTTTTCATGTCAGCAACGTAAACACGACACCCCGTTCCTCGGATGTGATTTCTAAGCAGAGTAACTAAGTTAGCTGTAATTGTGACATGAGCATCACTTGCACCGGACATTGCATAAATCTGCCCTTGGATATACTCGTGTTTAATCGGGCTAGATTTTTCCGTTTCGAGGTACTCTTCTGGGGAAAGATAGGGATGAGATTGACTAAGAGTCATCAGATAACTCCAGTACTCCAGTTCTATAGCTGTAGTTTAATCTGTAGTTTCTCAAAAAGGACATGCGATCGCACTATATGTTGCTTTTTCCAAAACTAAATTGCATTAATTCGTAGCAAATTATCTATAGAAAAACTCTGCGTCCCTCTGCGTTTAAAAACATCACAATTCTACGCAAAACTATACTTGGTCTTCAAAGATTTTTTTAAGCGGGCGGCGGGAATCGAACCCGCATCAATAGCTTGGAAGGCTATGGTTTTACCACTAAACTACGCCCGCAAATTTCCAACCTAAATAACATAACACAGCCTTAGCTAAAAATCAAGACTAGCGACGCTCTATTTTTACACGTACTACTAAGTTACTTTGGGACGGCTTGCTGCCATCTTGGTTTCTAGCAGGATTAAATGAGACATTTTGGAAAAGATCAATCAAGAGTTGCTGATATTTAGTTTTCTTCACTTTTAGTTCTTCAGGAGTCATATCTATAATATCGACTGCTGGGTTGCCGTTAGCATCACGAGTAATTAACTTGCCATTTTGATCAATTGCTAAGGAAACGAGCAAATCTACATTATCCAAATCCGGTTCACTGCTGATAAAACTTACAGGCAATTCTTTTGTATTCTCTCCCACAGGTTGAGCCAAAATATCTGGTGGTACATCTTGTCTGACCATACCTTTTTGGAGTAAATCAATCATTTCATCTCTAGAAAAAGCATTCCAAGTGGCGACTAGTCCTCCATCACTTTGAGTCTCATCAGGTGACAATGAGGGTGGTGGCTGTATTGATGGATTTAATGTTGGTAGTGAAGTTGATTTTCCTAGCGAGATATTAGTATCTGGTTGTTTTGGAAATTGAGAGTTGATTGGCGAATTTGTAGAAGGTGAAGTATCTGTGGGAGGTGTTGTAGCGTTTATATCTGGTGATAAAGCTTGATTTTGTTCATCTGGGATGGGATTTTCTGATTTTGAGGTTGGGATATCTGTCTGATCAGGAGGTGGTGTCGGAGGTATAGTATCAGGCTGTGGCGTTGCAGGTGTAATCTCAGGCTGTTGAGTTTGGAATGACGGCGTTGCAGGTGTAATATCAGGCTGTGGAACTGCTGATGACTCTGGTTTAGGTGTAGGGGGAATGCTAGGTGTAGATTTCGGTTGTGTCGTTAGTTGAGGTTTTGCAGTTTGTTGCTGATTAACAGTTGGTTTATCAGAGGGTTGCTGAGGTGGAAGAGAGGAATTAGGGTTAGAAGCGATCGCTGTTTTTTTGTCTATCAAAGCGATCGCATCTTCATCAGTTACAGCAACGGATTTTTGAGTATTTGATGATGACTGGGGTGAACCAGGTTTTGCTTTAGCTTGTGTCTGAACTTTTGAACGTCCTGTTGGAGAAACTTCTATGATTTCAATCGGTATAGCGCTATTAGTCGAGTTTTGCTGTCGTATAAGGCTCAACTGATATGAATATGAGCGCAAAATCCAAAATGCAACCAAATGTATTGCTACTGAACCCGTAATTACAGCGATCCACAAACCCGGAGGATCGCTATGTCGGCGATTTGTCTGTGATGGAATTGGTTTTTGGTTAGCAACCGATTTTGTCATAATTTTGCTGCAAATTGTCAAGAGTCCATTGTCAAGAGTCAAGAGTCCCAAGTTTTTGACCAATGATCATTGACAATTTTAGCGATTAGCTGTCAACTCTGATGTAAGATTAAAGTAAAACTCAAAACTGTTTCGTCTATTCCTTTTAGTTCTAGCGGACTACCTTTAATAATTTCTTCTTCTTGTAAATAATCTGCAACCGCCGCAGAGACTAAGACACCACCAGGATTAGCTGCTTGCTGTAATCTTGCAGCGATATTGACGCTGGGACCAATGGCTGTATAGTCGGCGCGTTCAGAGCTACCAAACATACCGACAACAGCTGTACCTTGGTGGATACCACAGCGAAATTGTACGCTTTCACTTTTAGTCGAATCAAAAATACCCTGTTCTCGCCAGTGTTCGTTTAACTTTTCGAGCGATCGCAGCATCGCCCTAGCTGTATTCACCGCACGTCGCACTTGTTCGTTAGGTGTTAGCTCTTCTGGCGCTCCAAATAAAGCTACAATAGCATCTCCCATAAACTTATCTACCGTACCACCGTTATCAAATACCGCTTTTGTCATCACTTCTAGATATTTATTGAGCAACTCAGCCACTCGGCGTGATCTTAGAGTATTTGCTAGCTGGGTAAAACCGACAATATCACTAAATAAAACTGTGATTAAGCGCGGTTCCGGTCGTAAATCCAGAACCAAGTCTCCTGCTGCGGCTTTTTCAACCAAAGCAGGTGGTAAAAAGCGTTTTAATACGGATTCTGTCAAATAAGTATTTAATTCTACCACTTTGCGTTCATTTGCTTTCAACGCTAAAAGATTACGCACTTCTGCTAAAAGTTCACGGTCGTTAAATGGTTTAGCTAAATAAGCATCTGCGCCTCTTTCTGTACCTGTAATACGAGTTTCTTCATCAACTTTTGCTGTCAGTAAAATGATTGGTGTTCCTTTTAATTTCTCGTCGTTGCGGATCATCCGAATCATTTCCAGACCTGATACTATGGGCATCATTAAATCACTCACAACCAAGCTGGGTGAAATTTCCTGAGCAAGTCGAAACCCTTGTGAACCATTATCAGCTGTCCGTACTTGGTAGCCATCAGCGCGGAGTATACCAGATACATAAGCTCGTAAATCTGGATTGTCGTCTACAACTAGGATATAAGGGCCTTTTGCTGCTTCTGTGGAGTCTAATTCCCAGTTCCTAGTCCCTTCTTCGAGCAATTCCAAATCAACCAATTCCACAACAGCACGGTTGATATTGGCTTCCACAGCTGCTTCTGATACTTGATCTGCGCTTAAGTGACTACTACCAGGAATCAACCAGACGCTAAAAGTAGTACCTTGACCATAAACTGATTTTACGGTTACTTTGCCACCGTGAAGTTCTACTAATTCTTTAACTAAAGCCAAACCTAATCCTGTTCCTTCATAGGAACGGCTTTCTGAGCCTTCAGCTTGGCGAAAACGTTCAAATAGAAGGGGGATTTGTTCCGGTAAAATGCCAATACCAGTATCCTCTACTGTCAAAATGCAATGTCCATCTTGAGATTGCATAACAACAGTAATCATGCCACCTTCAGGAGTAAACTTCATGGCATTAGACAAGAGATTGTAAACCACCTTGTCAAATTTTTCCATGTCTAAGTAGACTTTTGGACATGTAGCGATTTTGGTAACAAGGCGCAGTCCTTTTTTTTCGCAGTAAGGACGAAACGACTCGATAATTTGGCTGACAAATTCGACTAAATCACAGGGACGAAAATTCGGTTGCATCCGACCTGCATCTAAGCGTTGCAGATCTAGCAGTTGGTTAACAAGTCTTAACAAACGCCGGGAGTTACGTAGAGCGATCGCACTTTGTTCGTAAGATAAACCCTCTTGAGAAGAAACTGCTGTCTCTAGTGGCCCTTGAATTAAGGTAATGGGGGTACGAAACTCGTGGGAAATATTTTGGAAAAATTCGGTTTTTTGTTTATCTAATTCCAGTAAACGTTCGGCTTGTTCGCGGGTTTTTTGGTACAAGTGAGACTGTTGGACTGCGATCGCTGCTTGTGCTGCTACTGCTTTTGCCAACTCTATTTCCGAAGTCACCCACTGGCGACATTTTACACCTTCTCTCAAGGTAATACTACCGATACTTTTCCCCTCAGCTAACAGGGGAACTACCATCAGTGAGCGGGCTGGTAATCGCAAATGTAGATCAAAACCTTTGGTTTCTGGTGGACACTGGCTCATATCTGAAATGATCACTGGTTCTTGTGTCCGTAACATTTGTTGCAAAATCGGATTGCCTTTAATTGGCGCTTGAGACTGGGGTAAATTGTGAGTGTTGACATTCTCAATCTTTTGGGAATGATGAGTCCCTAAGTCTTCAGAACGATCATACAAACCGACGCAACGAACAAACTCATCATCTTGTGTCCACAAAGACAGCACACAGCCATCAACTTGTAAAGCTTGTCCTAATTTTTGGGTAATAGCAGCAAAAATATCATGTGGGTCTAAACTAGAGCGAATAGCACTGGTAATTGTATTAATCAGAGCTTCCCTTTGAGCAAGCGCGCGTACTTGCTCGTAAGCATGAGCTTGAGACAAAGCCAGAGCAGCTTGATCTGCTACCATCATCACCAACTGCACTTCGTCATCACTCCAGACACGAGGTGCATGACACTGGTGGAGTGCTAACACAGCCATTAGTTCTTGTTGGCAAATCAGTGGTACAACCAAGCTAGAGCAAATATTGGCTTCAATAAAAGCAGCAGCACGCGATCGCAACTCAATAAGATCCCCTTGAATACGTTCATCACTAGCTACATCATGAATTACTTGTACTTCACGAGTTTCCCAAATTGTCTGAGACAGCAGAGGTAATGGAGTTTCAGAAGACGGAATGACTGGTGAAAGACGTGGTGATGCGGAGAGTATTTCATCTGTATTCGCAGTAATTGTGTGTTCTTCGCAACCTAGTATCCCTGTTTTTTTCTCTACTGGCTTTTGATAAATAAACCCTTCATCAACTAATTGATTTTCTTGGAAAGGACGCAAGAGGCAAACATCTACCTCCAACATATGTCCTACCGTATCAACAATTGTTTGCAAAATTTGCCGATAATCTAAAGCGCTGCGAATCGTATTCGTGACAGTGTTCAACAGCGATTCCTGGCGAAGAGTGCGGGTTAGTTCGCGAGTACGGGCTTTGAGGACATTGTGGGTATCTAAGGCTTGACGTACTACTGCTTTGAGTTCCTCTGCTTCCCAAGGTTTGGTGACATATTTAAATACTTTACCAGAGTTAATCGCGTCTACCAGGTCTTCGACATCGGTGTAGCCAGTCAAAATTATCCGGATGATATCTGGATACTGAGTTGCTGTCAGGCTTAAAAATTCTGTACCACTCATCATTGGCATTCGCTGATCCGAGATGATTACTGATACATCTCCCTCCTGCGCCAACAGCTCCAATGCGGCTGGTCCAGAACTTGCTCTCAACACCTTATAATCACGATAAAAGGTGCGATAAAGCAAATCTAAGTTGTCAAGTTCGTCATCAACAACCAAAATTTTAGGCTTACTGTTTGCTTGGGATTTCATGCACCGCTTTCCTGCTGCAAAGGCAGTCGGATAAACAATAATCTGATTCAGATAAAGATGAAACTGACTCAGGTAAGAGCAGAGCATTTCGACTCCATAAGCCGTTTGCCCATATGACTGTCACTCGTGAGAATATTTGTTTACAGCCATCTGTCTCTATAAAATTATGCCGATTATTGTTTGCTTTGGTACACCCCAATTAATTTGATTTTGACTATTATTTTCACAGAATTTGTATTTACTAGCCAAATTTCTGCTCACTTGCGACGAGAACTGTTTTATCTCATGTACAGCAATCCAGGTTGATTGAACAATCCAACTGAAGCTGCACATTAATTTTTCCCGCCGTAGCATCAACACTAACACTCTTGGGTAAATTTTATTTATAACAGTCATTTTCGAGTCAGTAATCTCACAATAACTTAAGATTCAAGAGCAAAGTATACTATTAGACACATATTTATTTACAATTTAGCCATTACAATTATGTGCTAGACAAGTGGTAAAAGAATAGAAAAGAGGAACAGGGGACAGGGGACAGGGAACAGGGAACAGAGGAAAGATAATAAAGGATATTGATCTATTGTCCCAATCCCATTACCCCTTATCCCCTCCAGGGGGTCTTACCTTCCCCAATCCCCGTACTCTGTGAGAAGCCCTTCACCCTTCGCCAGGTGCTTTATGCCGGGCGGGGTAGACGCGTAGCGGCTTCTGAAAGTACCCGTCCACCGCACTGGCTCACTGCTTGCGCGTCTACGCGTAGCGTCTCCTCTGGAGAATCCCTTATCCTCAATCCCCAATCCCAAACACCAGTTATTTTAAGTTTTCACATACTTTAAATGGTGTTTTAGGATATTTGAAACGATTTTTATTCAATCAATTCACTACGTAATTAGCCTTGACACCCTGGTTTTTCCAACAATCCTATCAACCACCTGTCACAGCAGCATCAGCTGAACAAGCTTCCTGTCGATTTCAAGTCCGTGCAGCTACACCTGCTGATTTGACTAGTGTTGCTCAAATTATTGCTGAAAGCTTTCACTCCCAAAATGGTTTTTGGGCATGGGCATTTCCTTTGCTACGCTTAGGTATATATGAAGATTTAAGACACCGACTAGTATCATCTACATCCCACCATGTTTGTTTGGTTGCTATTGACACCGCAGCCAATACAGCCAATAACTTAGTCGGTACTTTGGAGGTAGGTGTACGCTACAGTGATTCTTGGACAGAGGTTGGCAAAGGTTTGCCTTACCTGTCTAATTTAGCAGTTTCCTCAAAGTACCGTAGACTGGGCGCAGCTTCTCAATTACTTCAAGCTAGTGAAAAATTTGTTCGAGAATGGGGATTTGAAGATTTATATCTTCATGTTTTGGAAAATAATCATCAGGCACGACAACTCTATCTCAAGTTCGGATATCGAGTGCATAAAGTGGAGTCTAATTGGAATATATTATTTTTGAGAAACTCTCGGCAGATATTATTGCATAAACATCTTGTACTAAACTCCAGTAGCTAATTTTTAAGTTGTCAGTAACTCAACCCTAAAGGGATTGAGCTTGCAAGAGAAATCAAGCAAGCTGTGCTGACCAGTCTAAGTACCTTGCGTACTACGTTTTTTGAGTCAAGACACCCTGGAATGCGTACGCCCCCGGCGTTGCCGAAGGCTAGCTAGTTCCTTGCCCTGTCATTTGCAATTAAACAGTTTTAAAGTCACTGAAACAGTGTTGCAAGTCTAAAAAGCTCTTAAAACATTGACGAAGCTAACATTACCCTGAAAAGGAGGGACTTTATGTCCAAAGTGTTTGTTATTGATTTAGAAAAACGACCATTAGATCCAGTTCATCCAGCACAAGCGAGGCAGTTATTACGAAACAAAAAAGCAGCAGTTTTTAGACGTTTTCCTTTCACAATTATCCTGAAAGACTCACAGGCGTACGCACCAGTTCAACCAATAAGGTTGAAAATTGACCCAGGTGCAAAACACACAGGTATTGCATTAGTTAACGATTCAACTGGTGAAGTTGTCTTTGCTGCTGAGTTAAAGCATAGAGGCTTTGCTATTAGAGATGCTTTAACCTCTAGACGGCAATTAAGACGCACTAGAAGAAACCGCAAAACTCGTTACAGAAAACCACGCTTTTTAAACAGAACACGTTCAAAAGGATGGTTAGCACCAAGTTTACAAAGTCGTGTTGAAAATATCAAAACTTGGGTTAAAAGATTACGCAAACTCGCACCAATTACAGCTATTAGTCAGGAATTAGTACGCTTTGATATGCACTTGATGCGTAACCCAAATATTCAAGGCAAGGAATATCAACAAGGCACTTTAGCTGGATACGAAACCAGAGAATATCTATTAGAAAAATGGGGTAGACAATGTGCTTACTGCGGTGTCAAAGACGTTCCACTGCAAATAGAACATATTCACCCTAGAGCTAAAGGAGGTTCTAATTCTATTACAAATCTCACTCTAAGTTGTTCTAAATGCAACACCAAAAAAGGCTCTAAAGATATTAAAGAATTTCTCAAAAAAGACCAAACAAGGTTAGAGAAAATCTTGAAACAAGCGAAACGACCTTTGGCAGATGCCGCCGCAGTTAACACAACTAGATTCGCTTTACTTGAGGTTTTGAAATCGGCAGGTTTACCAGTAGAAACAGGTTCCGGTGGATTAACAAAGTTCAATCGTAGTCAACAGAATCTAGAAAAATCTCATTGGTTAGATGCTGCTTGTGTTGGGAAGTCAACACCGATTCTCAACATCAAAGAAATTAAACCATTATTAATCACTGCTAATGGTCACGGCTCTAGACAATCTTGTAGAACTGACAAGTTTGGTTTTCCTTCTAGATACGTTCCAAGATTCAAATTTGTTAAAGGATTTCAGACTGGTGATATCGTCAAAGCTGTTGTCGGTAAAGGCAAAAAGATAGGTGAATATGTTGGGCGAGTTGCTGTTAGGACTACTGGTAGTTTCAACATCTCTACCAATAATGGATTAGTTCAAGGAATTAGTTACAAATACTGTTCAGCAATCCACAAAAAAGATGGTTATGGTTACGCAAATTAAAAAGACCACGGTGGTTAAAACCACTCGTGTCGCTTCCCTCTCAGGTCTAAAGACGCTGAGTTTCCCGCATACCGTGAGGTCTTATGAGTGTCCTACAAGAGGAAAGTCACGCATTCACGCATATTTAAATTTATTCGTTATGAGTTTCTACTCAAATCCTGAGTTTGATAATTAAACTTAATGTATTACTAAATTTGTCAACGCGGACAATAATTTGGCAACACGGACATTAATCTGTCAACGCGGACATAATAATTTGGCAATCGACACTTACCAAAGCCAGCAGTCGGATTTGAACCGACGACCTTCCGATTACAAGTCGGATGCACTACCACTGTGCTATGCTGGCGTAGCTTTGATGAAGTTTAACATCGAGCGTTGCACTAATTTTTGATTTTACCATAAGGTAGCTGATTGTCAACTATTAATATTGTATGTTGGGGATTGGGCATCGGGCATGGTCAACCACTAACCAACAATAATCACCAACAACCTACTGGTCTATCGCACTTAAATTATAGTTGGTGTGGTCGAATACGACTTTTTCTACCAAAAGGATGATGAAATTTTTGAGGAAATAGTAAATTTTGTCGTGGTTTATATCACTGATACCATCAATCAACTAATATAAACATCAAAGTTGCCTCAAACTATAGATGAGATACAGAAATATTTGGTAGAGTTTTAGAATGCTACTTCTTGCACGGCAGTGTACAGAACAGGGAAGATGTAGTTTTTCTTTACAAACGAGAAGCATGGCATTGTTGAGCGGACGAGATTTATTAAGTCTGGCAGATCTCACTTCCCAAGAGGTCAGAGAACTCCTGCAAATGGCAATCCATTTGAAATCTCAACAGTTAAGTTTACGATGTAATAAAGTTTTGGGACTGTTGTTTTCTAAAGCTTCTACTCGCACACGAGTGAGTTTTTCCGTGGCGATGTATCAACTGGGTGGACAGGTAATAGATTTAAATCCAAATGTCACACAAGTGAGTCGCGGTGAACCTGTGCAAGATACTGCTAGGGTTTTGGATAGATATTTGGATATTTTAGCAATTCGGACTTTTGCACAACAGGAATTAGATATTTTTGCAAATTATGCCAAGATTCCTGTTATTAATGCTTTAACTGATTTGGAACATCCATGTCAGGTTTTAGCAGATTTATTGACAATTCAAGAGTGTTTTGGCGATTTATCTGGGCTAACCTTGACTTATGTGGGTGACGGGAATAATGTCGCCAATTCTTTACTATTGGGTTGTGCGTTGGTGGGGATGAATGTGAGAGTAGCAACACCAAATGGATTTGAACCAAATGCAACAATTATTGAAAAAGCACGAGCGATCGCCAATAATAAAACCCAAGTAATTCTCACCAATGATCCTGAAACCGCAACCAAAGGCGCCCATGCACTATACACTGATGTTTGGGCAAGTATGGGTCAAGAATCAGAAGCAGACGATCGCCTCCCCATTTTTCAACCCTATCAAATTAACGAGCAGCTATTGAGCATTGCCGACCCACAAGCGATCGTTTTACACTGTTTACCAGCCCATCGTGGCGAAGAAATTACTAATGGAGTGATTGAAGGTTTACAATCAAGAGTTTGGGATCAGGCCGAAAATCGTATGCATGTGCAGAAAGCTTTGCTTGCTAGTATCTTAGGAGCAGAGTAAATAAATCAAAAGTTAAAAGTCTAAAGTCTAAAATTTATAAGTTCAACTTTTAACTTTTTATTTTTACCTTTCCATAAGGGGGTTTTTTGTAGTACTAATGTTCTAAGGAACCATTTATTTTTACCTCCCTACAAATTTATGGAAAGACTAACTGAAGCGCAACGAGAACTTTACGATTGGTTAGCAGAATTTATCCGAGAACGTCAGCATTCTCCTTCAATTCGGCAGATGATGGAAGCTATGAATTTGAAGTCGCCAGCACCAATTCAAAGCCGTTTAGAACATCTCCGCACGAAAGGATACATCGAATGGAGTGAAGGAAAAGCACGAACAATTAGAATTTTACATCCATTAAAGCAAGGTGTACCGATTTTAGGGACAATTGCTGCTGGTGGATTAATAGAACCCTTCACCGATGCTGTCGAACATCTCGACTTTTCAAACATTTCCTTACCACCCCAAACTTATGCTTTGCGGGTAGCAGGCGACAGTATGATCGAAGATTCAATCGTTGATGGAGATTTGGTCTTTTTGCGTCCCGTACCGGAACCAGATCAACTTAAAAATGGCACAATTGTTGCTGCGAGAGTAGATGGATACGGTACAACATTAAAACGATTGTACAAAGACGGCGATCGCATTATTCTCAAACCAGCCAATCCTAAATACAACCCCATCGAAGTACCAGCCATACAAGTACAGGTACAAGGTTCCCTTGTTGGTATCTGGCGTACTTATAGTTAAGGGGATCGGGGATCAGGGATCAGGGATCAGGAATTGGGAATTGATAGGACATTGGTGTTTTGTTTATCCCCTTCCTTGTCCTCCTTGTCCTCCATGTCCCCCTTGTCCTCCTTGTCCTCCTTGTCCCCAATCCCCAATCCCCTATCAATGTATTTGACACAGCAAAAAGTCCGACCACTAAATACTTTCACAACCACAGTTAATAAACCTTCGGAAAAGTATCGCCTGAAATTACCATTTGCAGGTGAAAGTAAGGGTAATTATCAAACTCAGCAACCATTACCAGGATGTCCGCAAATGCCAGTATATCTGCAATTGCGACCATATCAGCGTCAAGCTGTGAATAATTGGTTTGCTAACAACGGCAGAGGTACACTGAAAATGGCAACAGGTAGTGGTAAAACAATTACTGCACTTACTGTTGCTTGCGAGTTATATAAACAGATTCACTTACAAGCATTACTGGTAGTCTGTCCCTACCGTCATCTTGTCACTCAATGGGCGCGAGAATGTGAAAAATTTAATTTACAACCCATCTTAGCTTTTGAGAACTTACGCAGTTGGCAAAGTCAACTTTCTAGTCAACTTTATAATGTTCATTCTGGTTCACAACCATTCATCACAGTAATTACCACTAACTCCACTCTCATTGGTGATGGATTTCAATCTCAACTCAAATATTTTCCTGAAAAAAGTTTAATTATTGGTGATGAAGCACATAATTTAGGCGCACCCAAATTAGAAGAAAGTTTACCCAGGCGTGTCGGTTTGCGTCTAGCTTTATCTGCAACACCAGAAAGATATTTTGATGAAACAGGAACCCAATCTGTTTTTAATTATTTTGGTTCGGTTCTCCAACCAGAATTTACTTTAAAAGATGCTATTAATCAAGGTGCTTTAGTCCATTATCTTTATTATCCTATCTTGGTAGAATTAACTGAAGCCGAAAGCCGTACTTATGCCAAAATTACCCAGAAAATAGGCAAGGCTTTATTGTATAGAGAAAAAGAAAATCAATATTCAAATTATTTTGAAGATAATGAAGATTTAAAGCCATTGTTAATGCAAAGAGCCAGATTAATTGGTGCAGCAGCAAATAAGCTAGAGGCGTTGCGTGAATTAATGGCTACTCGTCGCGAAACAACTCATACTTTGTTTTATTGTAGTGATGGTTCTCAAGAAACAGGACAGCGTTCCAATTTGCAACAACTTAAAGAAGTTGCCAAGATCTTAGGAGTAGAATTAGGCTATAAAATCAACACCTATACAGCTCAAACTTGTTTAGAAGAAAGAGAAATTTTACGCCGTCAATTTGAAAGTGGAGAATTACAAGGTTTAGTCGCAATTCGCTGTTTAGACGAAGGTGTAGATATTCCAGCAATTCAAACTGCTGTAATTTTGGCAAGTTCTGGAAATCCTCGTCAATTTATCCAACGACGCGGACGAGTTTTACGTCCTCATCCTGGGAAAGAACGAGCAACAATTTTTGACATGATTGTTTTACCACCAGATTTAGACAGAAAAACTTTAGAAGTGGAACGTAATTTATTAAGAAAAGAATTGCGACGCTTTGTAGAATTTGCTGATTTAGCAGATAATGCTGGTGAAGCCAGAATTAAATTGCTAGATTTGCAAAAAAGGTATGGGTTATTGGATCTTTGAAGGGAACGGGGATTGGGGATTGGGGACAAGGGGGACAAGGAAGACAAGGAAGAATTATTTAACAAATCTCTTCTCAATGACTAATGACTAATGACAAAATAATGAATAATCAACCTAATAATATAGATGATGTTCAAGAACCAATAATAACTGCTCCTCCAGAGGTTAGGCAAATTATTGAACAAGTATGGCAATTAGAAAAAAGCAGATTGAATAAAAAAAGTAATAGCCATATAAATGATGATATTTTAAGGATAGTGAAGGATGCTGTGCGATGAAGTTAATTTCTATTAAAATATGCAACTTTCGCTCCTTTTATGGTAGGACTCCAGAAATAATTCTGGCTCATGGAAATGCTAGCAACACAACAGTAATTCATGGGAATAATGGCTCAGGTAAAACTAGTTTTTTAAACGCATTTACTTGGGTGCTTTATGAAAAATTTAGTGCGGCTTTTTCCTCCGCAGAACAATTAGTAAATAAGCGTGCGATCGCAGAAGCAAAAATTGGACAACCTATCGAATGTTGGGTAGAAATTGTTTGGGAACATGATAATAAACGCTACCGCATCAAACGCGCTTGTCGGGTTTACAAAAATGAAAGTGATTTTGAACCCGGTAAAACAGAATTGAGTATGTGGGTCGGTAGAGATGATGGTTCGTGGTATTTTGTCCCACCTCATCAAAATCTAGAAGATATCATCAATCAAATTTTACCTAACAGCTTACATCAATATTTCTTCTTTGATGGAGAACGCATAGAACATATTGTGCGTTCTGATAAAAAAGCTGAAATTGCTGAAGCTACGAAAATATTATTGGGAGTTGAGGTAATTAATCGCTCAATTAGACATTTAAGCGAAGCCAAGAAAACCCTAGAAAATGAATTAAAAGTTATTGGTGATTCTGAAACAAAACAGTTGCTCAAACAACAAAGCAAAATCGAGCAAGAAGTTGAACAAATTAATAATCGCCAAACAGAAATCAAGCAAGAACTAGAATATCAGCAAACTATCAAAAAAGAAACTAGTAATCGTTTACGAGAACTTAGCGCTGCTAAAGAAGTACAAGAAAGACGACAAACTTTAGAATCACAAAAAGCTCTCAATCAAGAAGAACTGAAAAAAAAGTGGGAAACACTGAAAAAAACAATTTCCACACGTGGCTATACTGTCTTACTCTTAGAAACTACAGTACAATTTAGAGAAATTTTCGCAAATTTAAAGCAACGTGGTGAATTAACTCCTGGAATTTCGCGAGAATTCTTAAATAATTTGCTCGATTCTCAGCTTTGTATTTGTGGTGCGGAATTACATGAAGGGACTCATTCCCACACAAATGTTAAAATATTGCTAGATCAAGCAGGTTCATCGCTAGTAGAAGAAACTGCGATTCGGATGAATGAACGAGTTGATGAAATTGATAAACAAGCAATTGGGTTTTGGGAAGAAGTTGATCGAGAACAAGTAGGAATTAATCAGTTAAGACAAATCATATCTCAAATCGAAGCAGATTTAGATAGCATCCAAGAACGATTGCGAAAAGATCCCAGTGAAGAAATTCGCAATTTACAAAAGCGTTTAGATGAAATAGAAGAGAAAATTACTGATTTAACCTTAGAACAAGGTGCTAATCAGCAGCAAATAGCTAACAATAAAACCGAAATTGAAACCTTAAATAAACAAATTACTAGACAAAAATTTAACGAAGAACGCCAAGCACTAGCACAACGCCGGATTGCTGCTACCCAAGACGCAATTGATAGATTAAATTTAGTCAAAGCACGCCAAGAACAACAATTTCGCTTGCAATTGGAAAAGCGAGTCCAAGAAATATTTAGCGAAATTTCATTTACACCTTATATTCCCAAAATCAGCGATAAATACGAATTAATGCTAGTAGAAAATACAGTAGGTATAGAATCACCAGTTGCTGCTTCCACTGGTGAAAATCAAATTCTTAGTTTATCTTTTATCGGCGGAATTATCGACAGGGTAAGAGAATGGAGTCAAAAAAGAATGTTGATGGTTCCAGATACTAGTACCTTACCAATTGTCATGGATTCACCTTTTGGTAGTTTGGATGTGATTAATCGTCGTCAGATTGCCAGGGTAATTCCTAAATTAGCAAATCAATTAGTGGTGTTAGTAACTAAAACCCAATGGCGAGGTGAAGTGGAAGCAGAAATAGCCGAGAGAATTGGTAGAGAATATATCTTGGTTTACTATTCCTCCAAGCCTGATTGCGAACAAGATTATATAGAATTGGGAGGAGAAAAATATCCTCTTGTCAGACAAAGTCCTAATGAATTTGAGTATACAGAATTTATTGAAGTGAACCGCAATAATCTAGCATCTTCTTGAAAGATATCTCCACGAATGAATTTAATTTTGCTTAACTACTCTTAAGATGCACATTGCGTGAATTTTGATACAGCCAGGGTTTTAGAACTCTCGAAAAATGTACTTCTTTCATTCGTTACAAGAGAGGTTTAATACTTTTGACTTCCTCCTTGTGGGGCGCTTATCTGGGAGAACTTCAGTTAAACAAAATCTCATTACGATTAGTTGCACCTAGTTGTGGAATATAATTAATACCTAAGTGAGGCGTGAGAACACTAGGAACGCTTTGAGCTATTTGGAGTTGCTTGAGAAGATGTTGCAGAAACTTATCCTGTTCAGAGCGGAATGTGGGTACATAAGGACCACGGTTAATGATCGCGAACCAAACCAAACCGCGATCGCGTGTAGGCATGACTCCCGCTAAAGCACTCACATCGTTAAGAGTACCAGTTTTAATCACAGTAGCAGCAGGAATGTGTCGGGCGTGCAGTGTCCCTCGGTGATCGAACCCAGAAGTAGGAAATAAGTCTGCTAAATTTAAGCCATGTGTAAGTGCTTCTTGTTGAAGTGCCATGAACATCGCACAAACTGCTCTGGGAGAAATGCGATTTTCAACTCCTAACCCGGAACCATTGATTAACTGAATTTCGGACTCTGGAACCCTGGCTAATTGGGCAGCTGTTGACTGGACAACAAAATGACCTCCCACCAAATCTGCTAGCATTTGTGCGATGTCATTGTTGCTGAAAACATTCATCTCCTTAATGATTTGCTTTAAAGGCAAAGAGTAATGACGCACCAGTAAAGTTTGTTGTGGGTTTGGTTGTGCTTCCACTTTCACAGTACCTGCGATCGCAATTTGGGGTTTTGGTGTACCTTTAGGCATTCGTGAGTATTGAAAAGTAAGTCCACGAGTCCAGGTAGTGTGATTAAATGCTTGCTTGAGTAACTGTCCTGCTAACAGTGGGTCTCGTTGGAAATTCATGGCGAAATTACCAGTAATCACTAAATTACCTTGGACTCGCTTGATTCCCATTTTGTTGAGAGTATTACCAACAGCGATCGCTTCTTCCCAAACAAATAAAGGATCGCCACCACCAATAATGACTAAATCACCTTTTAAGACTCCATTTTGTATTGGTCCAGTAGCGCTGACTAAAGTTTCAAATTTATGGTTTGGCCCCCAATTTTTAAAAGCAACTAAAGAGGTCGCTATCTTAGTTAATGAGGCAGCAGGTAAAGGAATTGTACCTTGATGATTTGCCATCAACATTGGCCCTGACTGTATCCAAATCCCTTGACTTTGGACTGTGTTAGCTGCTACTAATTTTGATGTTGCCAGCCCTTGAAGATACTGTTGGACTGTAGTGATTCCAGTTGGATTTGGATCAGGGGCGACAATTAAGCTAGGACTACTTTGCAAAGTCAAAACATCTATAGGTTCCAAAGGCTTGATGTTTACTCCAGCCATCTCCAGCCACATTGAAACTAAACCTGAACCAATTAATTCCAGCATGATTCACTCCTCGTAATTTCTGCAAAGATGCTACTGCAAGCAAAAAGCTGTAAAGCATTTATTTTAGGCTTTTTAGCTCTTTTTTACTGCATAGTTAATTTTGCCAAGCTGCACTTTATCATTGTTTCTGTAAGATTTTATCTCAGTACTCAAACCTGTTCCCTTTGAGTCAAAATGTAGATTACTTTCTTTTCCAGTTCTTCGGAAAATCAACTTCAAATCAGGTAATTTTTCAATATAGGGAACACAAGTGTGGTGCATTGGGCATTAAGTATAGCTATAAACTACTACCAAGCAATAACCAACTATAAATCAATAAAGTCTCAAAAAATCAGTCTAGTACGTAATTTATTCAGTATGTATAGGGTGTAATTCATGTTATGTTGGGCTTGTTAGTTGCTTGGTTGAAAGTAGGAAAGACAAAAAATAAAGGATAAGGTAAATATAAACACTAGGGTTTATCCTGAAGTTGATTTGATACTTTATACTTTTTTCTTATGTCTTGAATTGACGGATGCAATTTAGCAGACACCAATCTACTACTTTCAGCAAAGGCATCTGGTAAAATTTGTAAGGTTTCTAGAAGCTCTGAGCAATGGGATCGACTTGCGTACGAATCGCAATTGACGCAATGGGAGGGGATCACGCCCCCGGTGAAATCGTCGCTGGCGCACTACGAGCTAGGGATGAGTTGGGTGTGGAAGTATTATTAGTGGGTGATTCCCAACAAATTGAAGCAGTGCTGCCACCAAAGACCAATTTGGGGCAGGTGCAGATCGTTCCGGCTGAGGACGCGATCGCTATGGATGAGGAGCCTTTAAGCGGCGTGAGACGCAAACCCAAGGCTTCAATTAACGTGGCGATGGATTTAGTCAAGCAGGGGCAGGCAGATGCCGTGATTTCTGCCGGTCACTCAGGCGCAGCAATGGCAGCAGCATTGCTCCGCTTGGGACGACTGCCGGGAATTGATCGCCCAGCAATTGGTGCGGTGTTTCCCACAATGATAGCAAGCAAGCAAGTACTGATACTTGATGTCGGCGCTAATGTAGACTGCCGTCCCAAATTTTTAGAGCAGTTTGCTGTTATGGGGTCGGTTTATAGTCAGTATGTCTTGGGTGTTCCGGAACCAAAAGTGGGTTTATTGAACATCGGTGAGGAAGACTGCAAAGGCAATGATGCCGCTGTTCGCGCCCATCAACTGCTACGGGAGAACTCTCAGATTGCCTTTGTTGGCAATGCCGAAGGACGCGATGTACTCTCTGGTGAATTTGATGTCATCGTTTGTGACGGCTTTGTAGGCAATGTCTTGCTGAAATTTGCCGAAGCAATTGGAGAAGTAATGCTGCAAATTGTCAGAGAAGAATTACCCCAAGGATTGCATGGTCAACTCGGTACAGCAATTTTAAAACCCAACCTGAAGCGGATTAAACAGCGGATGGATCACGCTGAACATGGAGGTGCTTTGCTTTTAGGTGTAGACGGTATTTGCATTATTGGTCATGGCAGTTCTCAAGCACCTTCAATTTATAATGCCATTCGATTAGCAAAAGAAGCCGTTGATCATCAGGTGCTGCAAAGAATTCAATCTAAATATCAAAGAAAATCCTCCGGGCAACTGTTGCCCGAAAACAGTCAATAGTCAATAGTCATTGGTCATTAGTCATTGGTCAAAAAGCAAGACAAATGACAAATGACAACTGACAAAAGACAAAAAGCCAATAGCTTGGGAGAACCCGGAGTGCAAAACTTAGGAATCGCAATTACAGGAAGTGGTTCAGCAGTACCAGCTACTTTTCTGGATAATCAAAGACTCACAGAACTGGTTGAAACATCAGACGAATGGATAACTACAAGAACAGGAATTCGTGAACGGCGTTTGGCAAAAGCAGGTGAATCTTTAACAGAACTTGCCACTATTGCTGGCAGTCAGGCGATCGCCATGGCTGGAATTACACCACAACAGTTAGATCTGATTTTACTGGCAACTTCCACGCCCGACGACTTGTTTGGCAGTGCTTGTCAAATTCAAGCCAAACTAGGAGCAACAAGAGCAGTAGCATTTGATATGACAGCTGCCTGCTCAGGCTTTATATTTGGATTGGTAACAGCGGCCCAATTTATCAAAACTGGTGTATATCAAAATGTTTTGCTCATCGGAGCAGATATTCTCTCTCGTTGGGTAGACTGGCAAGATCGACGTACCTGTGTGCTGTTTGGTGATGGTGCTGGAGCGGTAGTATTGCAGGCAAATGAGAGCGATCGCTTACTGGGATTTGAACTCAGAAGTGATGGCACTCAAAATGATTGTCTCAACCTTCCCTATACACCTGACACTACAGAACTACTCCCAGGAGTTGTTGTTGGTAGAGGTAACTTCCAACCCATAACCATGAATGGCAAAGAAGTTTACCGCTTTGCTGTCCAACAAGTGCCAGAAGTCATCGATAAAGCCTTATTTCGTGCAAACCTCAGCATTGAGGAAATAGACTGGCTACTATTACATCAAGCTAATCAGCGTATTCTTGACTCTGTTGCCCAGCGCTTGAATATTCCGGAACAAAAAGTTATTAGTAATCTGGCTTACTATGGCAACACCTCTGCCGCTTCTATTCCTCTTGCCTTGGATGAAGCAGTGCGGCAAGGTAAAATCAAACCCAATGATATCGTCGCTGCATCAGGTTTTGGTGCTGGACTAACTTGGGGATCTGCAATTTTTAAATGGGGACGATAGAAAAGTCAAAAGTTAAAAGTCAAAAGTTAAAAGAAATGATGGTTCTTCATTACTTGTTATGCTAAAAACGTCTATAAATTAGCTCATATCCCTTGCTGGGCAAGAAAGACAGCTTTTAGTCTTGACGTTTTAGCTTTTGGGACAAAATCTAGGTTGTAACTGCCTGAAAGCCTTTATTTTAAAGGCAAATCCCTAATTTGAGTTTAAAATTTAGCATAACACCTACGGAAGAGCCGAAATGATTCCTCTTTTTACTTTTTACCTTTGACTTTTTACTTGCTTTGAACCTTAATTCTTGACACTTGACTGTTGACTAATGACAAAAACTGCATGGGTATTTCCCGGACAAGGTTCCCAATCATTGGGAATGGGAACAGATTTGATACATCTACCTTTAGCAAAGGAAAAATTTGCTCAAGCCGAAGAAATTTTAGGCTGGTCTGTTATTGATATTTGTCAAAATGATGCCGACAAGCTATCACATACTCTCTACACTCAGCCTTGCTTATATGTGGTAGAAAGCATTCTTACTGATCTCCTACGAGAAAAAGCACAACCAGATTTAGTTGCTGGTCACAGTTTAGGAGAATATATTGCTCTTTACGTTGCTGGCGTGTTTGAGTGGTCTGCGGGATTACGCTTAGTAAAACGCCGTGCTGCACTGATGGACAGTGCTGTTGGTGGTATGATGGCAGCTTTAATGAATTTTGACCGGGAACAACTAGAAAAAGTCATTGCCGAAACCCCTGATGCAGTTATCGCAAATGATAATAGCCCTGCCCAAGTTGTAATTTCTGGCACACCCACAGCCGTGCAAGCAGTCATATCTCAAGTGAAGGCAAAACGTGCAATGCCTCTTAAAGTCTCTGGTGCTTTTCATTCACCTTTGATGGCAGAAGCTGCAAACGAGTTTCAAGAAATCTTAGCCTCAGTAGAATTTCATAAAGCCACAGTACCAGTTTTATCTAATGTTGAACCAACTCCAGCGACAGAAGCAGAAGTTTTAAAACAACGTTTAATCCAACAAATGACAGGGGGAGTACGCTGGCGAGAAATTGCACTGGCATTACCAGAAAATGGAATTGATAGAGTCGTGGAAATTGGCCCTGGTAACGTATTAACTGGCTTGATTAAACGTACCTGCTCAAATTTGGTTTTGGAAAATATCCGTAATTTAGCTGAATTACCTGTTTAGCTTTTACTGCCTTTTGGAGAAGCGATCGCGAATAATTATGATTCAGGGGCGAGGCGATCGCACAATTATAATCATCAATTTCTATGACCTACTGAAACTTCAGTGAATTCCGAAATTAGATAAATTACGGGTGTAGTTCTAAGCTGTTTACAACTCAAATTCACTGAATAAGCTTCATGAGTCAAGTGACGATCAAAAAAATGTGGCTTTGCGGCTTTTGCATATCCTTATTAGCTGTCGGTTGCACAAACACTAATTCTAGTAGTAGTGAAGCCAAAAACAACAGGCAAACAAATATTCCGAAAGAAGTCATAACGTCCAGCACTAATGAGCCGTCAAAAGGCGAATTGTACAACCGAATTGAAGAAATATCTCGTACTGCTCAAGGGCGCGTAGGGGTTGCAGCCACAGTGCTGGAAACGGGAGAATCAGTCGCTTTGAATGGGGATCAACGTTTTCCGATGCAAAGCGTTTATAAATTTCCCATTGGGATGGCTGTGCTGGCTCAAGTAGACCAAGGAAAGTTAAAGCTAGAGCAGAGAATTCGTGTTGAGAAAAGCGATTTCGTCTCAGAACGTCAACATAGTCCGATCCGAGACGAGCATCCGCAAGGAATAGAACTAAGGGACTTCCAAAAAATAAAATATACACTTTTAATAATGATAATCATTGTAAGGGGGTATAGGGCGGCTCCCGACGGGAGCCGCCCTATACCCCCAAAAAGACTGCAATGGCTCACTTTTATAGT
>JAESGT010000080.1_pt1 | contig 31966 bp, 30 predicted proteins | sample 9266261 | NCBI WGS metagenome assembly JAESGT01 (sample SAMN15741584, study PRJNA653494) | algae metagenome | isolation source: Pelatocladus maniniholoensis HA4357-MV3 and co-occurring heterotrophs from... | place: USA: Maniniholo cave near Haena, Hawaii | collected 2009-07-28 | reverse complement strand
ACCTTCTAAATATGTATCAAGTATTTTTTGACGAAAGTCGAGGGAATATGGTTTCATTTTTCTCCTTGAGGAGATGCACAGCTTTATCTTAATAAATGTACTTCATTAGACCGGTAAACGCTATAATTTATTCATCTGTTCCCTATTCCCTATTCCCTATTCCCTATTCCCTGTTCCCTGTTCCCTGTTCCCTATTCCCTGTTCCCTATTCCCTGTTCCCTGTTCCCTGTTCCCTATTCCCTGTTCCCTGTTCCCTGTTCCCTATTCCCTGTTCCCTGTTCCCAGATGTAGTTACCAAATTTTTGAAATCCGTTCAAAGACTTGCTGTCGCCACAGAGTAACCTCTGGTAAACTTGAATTTAATATTAAGCAGGGTTCCCACGATAATTTAGCGTCATCAAGATCACCTAATACTTCCTGGGTTCGCGCCAATAAACAATAACTATCTGCTCTTTGTGGATCAAGTTCTATAGCTTTTTGCAAATTATTTTTCGCCTGAATATATAACTTTTGCTCCAAAAGTGACCAACCCAAGTTCTTGTACAACGCTGCCTGTAACTGGGTATCAGAAGTTTTTTGTAAACCCTTTAGGGCTAGAAGTTCGGCTTTTGTATATTCACCATTTCTATTTTCTAATCTGGAAAGATTATTCATAGCATGTACAGCAGCATTGCCACCTTCAAATATAGCTAATAGATAATGCTGTGTCGCTTTTTCATATTTTCCTTGGTCGTCATAGAAGCTTCCTATTCCATAGTGTACTTCCCAACTTTTCGACTGTAATTTTAATGCTGAAGAATAATTGCTCTCAGCACATTTAAAATCGCTTAACTCCTGACATACTAATGCTAAATTATTGTATGCATACACATCGCTTGGATTATATTTAATCGCCTTAGTATAGTATTTCTTAGCTGTTTGGGGACGAGGCAGATTACGAGCAGCTTCCCCAAAATAAAAAGCAGAGATTTCATAAGTTGCACTCTTGTTGAGCTTGATGGCTGTATGAAAGTTTTTTTGGGCATCTGTAAACCGATTTTCAAGTTCTGCTTTTTTACCCTCACTTAAAAAATAATTTGCTACCCAAGGTAGTGATGCTCTATAAATACCAAAAATGCTTAATATACTTAGTACAACTGCACTGATTTGAAATGACTTCGATTTGATTATACGATTGACCTTCGATTGCAGAGGTAAGCGTTCTAAACGTTGTAAAATCACCTGACAATTTGGTGGACGCTTTGCTGGAAACGGAGCCATCAAATCATCTAGTAAATCTGCAAGAGGTTTGTCGAGCTGGGGGACTTTATGTCTCCAAATGAGATTTCCTGTTTCGGGATTTGTTTTTAATTTGATTAACTCTTCGCCTGTAATCAGGCGAACAAAAGTTCGACCTAATGCGTAAAAATCAGACTGGGGTATAGCTTGCCCATTAATTTGTTCTAGTGGCGAGTACAGTGGTGTTCCTAAGCGGGTCGTTTGATATTTTCTGTCGCTGCCTAACCCTGTAGAAGTTCCACCATTGACACTAATTTTTACCAAATAAGTATCAGTAATTTGTCTGGTTCCACCAAAATCTATTAAAGCTAGCTGTCCATTCACTTGAACAATGATATTACTAGGTTTAATATCGCGGTGAAAGAATGTCGAACGATGAACTGTATCCAGAATTTTCACCAATTGTTTTAGCCAATCAACAGCTAATGATTGAGATATTTTCCCATAATCATTTATCCATGACTCTAAATTTTCTCCCGACATTTTTTGCATCACTAAACAATGCAATTCTATAGAGCTTTGATTAGGATAAAAAGTAAAATAATCATCGATTGTCGAAGTAGGAACTCCTGGGTGACGAATCACTTGCAATGCAAGAGCTTCTCTTTGTACCAATTCAACTCGCTTCGGGTCATCAGACCATTTTAATACCTTCATGATCCGAGTTTCTCTAACTGGATGCCATTTTGTTCCTAAATCCTCTACCTCAAAAATTTCGGTGCAGCTATAAGGTTGATCACGCAGTGGATTTTTCAAACGAATACGATTATTAATTAGTAAAGAGGTTCCACATGCTGAACAATTTTCAGCATCGTCAGGATTAGAACGCTCATTACAAAGTGGATTGATACAGTAGCTCACTTTCTCAAACCAGTTCCTTGTACTAAAGCCTGAGACAAGACATATTTCTTTACCACTGGAGGTAGCATATAACATGCTTCACCAGAAATATTTTTTTTCTCTATTAATGATTGTCCTTCTAGATTTTCTAGCTCCCTTACTAAAGTTGATAAATCTGTTTTTCGGCTGAAAATACCAAGGAGATTGGAAAAATCAACAGGTTTTGATTCTTTTGAGATTTCTGACGCTAAATAAATCACTATTTCTCTTCCAAAATCACTTAATCCTCCTTCTAAAGCAAATAGTTGCTGAAATGCACTTTGAGAATGGTCACTTATGAATGTTGTTTTATATTCATAAAATTTTTCGATACTCCCTCCGAAAAAACAGCTAATTTTCTCAGCTAATGCAGTTAGTTCTGTAGGATTCCCTCGATAATATTCAATCAATTCAATTGCTTTAGAGCCACCTTTATAATCACTCAAACCTTTGGACTCAAATATTTGCATAGCTGATTGTATATCTAGCCCCTCAAGCTTTATTGTTGAGATACAACGGCTATTCAATAGCACACTCAGTTCTAGAAAAAATTCTCTACTCATCAATATCAAGCAACCATCCACTACTTCTTCTATGAAGTGGAGCAAAAATTTCATATAATCTCTTCGCTGCTTTGTATTAATCGCTTCAAATCCATCTAATACAATCAAAAAACGACGCCAGCGCAGTTGATTTATCAAGCCCGAAACATTTGCTTTTTCATCTCCTTCGAGATTTAACATTTTATACAGACTCGCAACCAACTCCTCAACATCTGGACCATAACAGACCGACTTCCAAACTAAGAAGTCAAATCCCTGACTTAATCCTTGGCTGATTTGAGCAAACAACTTTGCTATTAATGTTGATTTTCCAATCCCCGCTTCTCCATACACATAAATTAAGCGCTTCTGCACTATTTGCGCTTTTAAGTTAGCTAGTTCCCCCTCTCGACCGTAAAAACTACAGATATCTGGCGGCTCTCCCAAAATTGGTATACTACTTAATCCTACTTTCTTTACAATTCTTGATACATAAGAGCGTAACTCTCTCTTTCCTATCCGTCCCTCTGTTCCAAATATCTCTCCTAGCAGCTTCCACAAATCAGGAGCTACTGTATTGTGTAAATAGCTCTGGGCATAGGTTGAATTTTGAGCCATTTTTTCATAGCTCTGTCCATACCAAGCTCCTCGGAAAACTATTGTTTCAATCTCGTTTAAATACCTACCTTTTTTACTCAATGCCAATTCATTTACCATTGTCAGAGCTAACTCTAATTCCGAATCCTCTTCCTGCTTGCCTTGTGTCCGCACATTTACCTCCAACCTTTACTACTTCAACCAGCTACTATATGAGAATCCTACATGAACAATAATCCATATAACTACTCTTAGGAAATTTACATTTATTAATCTCTCTCTAGATTGCTATCTGTAGTTGATTATTGTATAAGTGATCTTAACAACTTTATCTTCTCAAGAGAAAAACTCCGGGGTGCAGTATTTTCGCCAAATACAGGAGTTTCCATGTCTAATGCGACAATCACGCTAAATAATCACTCTCAATTTTTTCCAAAAGTTGCTACTTCTTCTCAACAACTTAGTCAACACGAACAACACGAGCGCCTTTGTGTTGAGTCCAAGCTAAAATCCTTTCTAGAACAAAAAACACTCCGAAACACAACATCAGATTTTTACGAGATTGGCAACGCCTTAAGGAAACTCAATGACCAGAAGCTTTACCGTTCATCTCACCCTAGTTTTGATCTCTATTGTGAGCAAATAATAGGTATCAAACGCAGCCAAGCTTACAGATACATGTATGCTGCTGCAACATTGGATAACCTTCAATTCCCCAATGGGGAAAACCAACAAGCTCAAATCTTACCTACCACTGAAAGGCAAATACGCGCTCTCAATAACCTAGAACCTAGCCTACAGCGTGAAGTATGGTTGACTGCAACAGAAAAAGCAGGAGGAAAACCTCCCTCTAGTCGCATTATCACCCAAACCATATTTCAAGTACTCATCAAATATGGTAGAGTGCAGAATTCCTATTCTTGTGGCGAAGTTTGTCAGATCATCGCCAAGAGTAATCTGCAATTGAAAGATCAAAACGGCTGCTGGTGTATTGTCAAAAAAATTGACCCTAGCACCTGCACAGTTGCTACCTGGAATGGAGAATGCACTATCAGAATTGACCACTTAAAGTCACTTCACTATTGTGATACTGAGCTATCTATGATGCAACTATTGTGCGAGCGCTTAAATAAACTTTATAATCGCGGCAATTTAGAATCAGCTGCGATTACTGTTCTCAAGCAATTGGGTCGCATACAACGTCCTTATTTGATTCCCTTGGAAGAGAATCTTTTGAGAATTTTAGAGCAAACTTAACGAAACCGATGACTGTACATATTGACACCCGTAACGATATGTGCATATTGCATATGTAGTAAAAATAAAAAGCGCACTCGATAAACGAGGCGCAAGAAATCAAAAAAATCACCCCCAATTTATCATGCTGACACTCGAGGAACAAACCAATTCGTCAACTTCTTTAAGTTTTTCTCAAACTTCTCTAGATAACGATATTGCTCTTGCATCCGGACTATGGGAACAAGCCAATGATTTGCTCATACAAGCAGGCAGACTACTGGCCAATGCCAAAGCTTGTTCCAAGCGTAACTTTACAAAACTTTTATCAGCCGCACACTTAGAAAAAGCCCAGGTTAACAAGTTGATTAAAGCAGCTTCTGTTGCGGATGAAATTCCTACTGTGGTTGCCCAACGATTAGGATTTCACCAGATTCTACAACTTGCCCAACCCAAGAATGCTCAAGCGCTCTTTGTAGTAACTCCAGACGACACCCAAATATCGATCGCGAGCAAAATTAAGTCCTATAGCCCGACAACTACACCGAGATCAAATGAACAGATGAAATTTGTCGGAAAAAAGACCCAAAAACTGCGGATAGAAATTCCTGGTTCACACGAAGCTAATAATCTTTTTGATGAGTGGAAGGCTTCTGGATTGTCCCCTCTACAATGGTTGCAAACCCGCAATCAACCTACATATCACTCATTAAACCTAAAAAAATTGGGCGTAGACGCAGAGCGGCTTCCGCAGGTACCTTTAAAAACTCAAATAGCCCATGAGTCAACTCGTGGGGAGGTGTTCAGTGCCGTACCCGGCACTGAACAAGGTTCGCCCAATTTTTTGAAACGTTCTAACCCAGACCAATCATTAAACCCAGACCAACGATTGAACCCACTACTCCAACAAACTACACTTGCACACAACAGCGAGCAAACTATAGAGCAGCACCAGTTGAAGACGCACATCGAATCCCAACAGCAAGCGATTGTTCCCACTACTTGTTCTCCCCAGGAAGAGGTAATTGAGATCAACGAAGAGGCACTTTGCTCTGAGCAGGGAGAAGAGGAAAGGAAGCTCTTAAAGGGGAGCATGGGGATGGATTTTCCCCTTTGCCCCCCACCCTCTGCACCCATGCATGGTTCGGTGATGGGAGATAGGTAGTTGGTGATATCAGTATACGATTATCCATTCCCTAATCACATCTGAACTTTTAGGATCATGGATTTAACAACCTACAATTTTCGTAGGGTGCGTTACGTTCCTAACGCACCCTACCGAATCAAGATTTTGTATTTTATTTAATCCACATTCCTTATCATTTAGTCTCAACTTTTCTCTCCCATAGTCATAGAAGAGCTATAGTAGAGCACACATTAGTGCCTGTGTCAACAAATATTAGTCTATCAGCTCCCTAACAGCAATACATTAGACCGCTTCAGCTAACTCTACTGTTTCTACATTGCTTTCAGGTTTATGGTTGTATCTGTCAAATGAATCAGCAATCAACCGCAGGGCTTCGACCCGTTCTTCTGGTGGAGCTTGGGCAATTAGGTTCCTCAAACTTGTCCCTGGACTAATGCCAAGTAGCTCAGACACATACCATATCCTTGCTTCGTGTGGTACTACCAAAAGCAGAGCAATCAGTTTGGCTGCCCCTAAGTCCGCTTTCCCGTGACGAAACCGAGACAGCATTACCCGCGAGACACCCGCAGTTTCTGCTATCTGTGTCACACACAAATTAAAGCGGTTTATCATTTCGTCGAACAACTGCCAATGCATATCAAACTCTGCTTTTGATACAAAACTTTGCATTTGATGTGCTGTATATTACACTATACAGTGTATACTAAACGGTACAAAAATAAATAGCAATATATGAATAACTCAATCATATCAAACTACCCCTAGAAATGCCCGCCCCTAACGGATCTCCAGAAAATAAAATGTCGGTGTCCTATCAAATATATTTTGGCTCAACCCAAGGACTGGTGGGCGTTGCGCCCACAGAGAAAACGCGAGGACACCGACATTTTATTACGAAGATTGGCCTAAACATGGGTAATTGGCCAGACAGAACGCAGGTAAAGCGTGATTAATACGCTTTAATGACAGCTGACTAGACATCACGCCAGAAAGCTTTTAGCTACGACTATGTTCAACTTGCAAAAAAACAAGCCCCATCCCGTTCAGATGGGGCAGGGAAGTTAATTGTTCATTTTTAAAATAGTAAGTGCATTATGACGCAAAACAACGTAAGAATTCAAGGACGATTTTACCCACTGCAACATGAAGAATGGTTAAAAGCCTACAAAGAGCTTACAGACAGTCAAAGAAATCTTCTCTACTATCTACAGAGTCTAGACCTCTACGGCAATGGCTTAAGAATACATGCCTCGAAAATAACCAACGATTTGGACACCTGCTCAGAGTTTGGCATTCCCGTGATTTTTAAGGAGATTCAGCCATGATACCCAAGCCGTGTAGAGATGGACAGGGTAGGGTACAGGGCGAATTTTACCCTCTTCAAAAAGCCGAACTTATCGCCCTCCGCAAAACCAAGTTAATAAACAATACTGCCTTTGTTCATTTAGCGCTCAGGTACGAAAACCCTTTCTGTGATCGCCCTATTACAGTTATTCCCAAAGAGTTCGCGCTGCGATGGCAAATGCCAGAAAGCAGTGTCTATGAGGCGCTCGCCAAGCTCAAGGATAGCCACGCAATTAATATCAGGTCAGGCAGAGTCACTATCGAATGGGCATATTCTCAGGAAGAAGAGTTTGATGATTCTCAACAATGTTCTAGTTCTGAGAATCCAGAAAATTTCTGGGAATCCAGAAAAAATTCCGGAAGTTCAGAAAAAATTCCGGAAGTTCAGAAAAAATTCCGGAAGTTCAGAAAAAATTCCGGAAGTTCAGAAAAACACACTTCAAAACCCTCTTCAGACAATGATTCCAGCCCTTCTAAGATTAATAAGACTTATTCAGATTTTATAAAGACTCTCTCAAAAGAAGAGCGATCGAATTTTTTAAATTTTTGTCAGGAAAAGATAAAGAACCTTAGCCAAGAAGTAAACGACATTGAGGCATGGTTGGCACACCAAAATAAGGCTGGGCAAAACAGGTGGGAGATTTATTATCAAATGTTTCAACAAAGCCAACAAAAGCAAGGTAAACTCGACAAAAACGAGAGCGCCCGAAACCAATTTCAATTGTGGAAGCAAGAAATTGAAGAAAAAGAGCGCCGCGCCGCTCAAATGTGGGAGGAAGAACGAATAAGAGAAACCTTTACTCACGATGAGCATCTAAATGGGGGTGAAACATGATGGATAAAATGCCTCCAAGCTGCATTGAAGCTGAAGAAGCGATTTTGGGCGGGATAATGCTTGACCCAGAAGCTATAGGTAGAGTGAGTGACATCTTAGTGTCCGATGCGTTTTATATCGCTGCACACGAAGATATCTACCAAGCAGCGCTGCGCCTTCACTGGTCTAGTAAACCTACAGATTTACTCTCTGTTACAACTTGGCTGGCTGACTACGATTTACTTGACCGCATAGGTGGTAGAAATAAACTCGCATCGCTTGTAGACCGCACAGTGTCAGCTATAAACATTGACGCTTTAGCAGCGTTGGTCATGGACAAGTATTTACGGCGGCGATTAATCAAAGCTGGCAATGAAATTGTGCAGTTGGGCTATGAAACAGAAACTGAGTTACCAATTATATTTGACCAGTCAGAACAGAAAGTTTTTAGCCTGTCGCAACAGCAATTTTCTACCAACACAGAACACAACAGCACAATCACAGCTGCGGCGTATAATGATTTGGAACAAATTACGCCAATTTATCCTACTGGAATTCACCGATTAGACGAACTAATTGTAGGGTTTGAAGGGGGGACACTTACGCTGATAGCAGGTCGCCCCTCAATGGGAAAGAGTGCCATCGCCATGTGTCTGGCCCAGAGAATGATGTTGCTGCATAATTTGCCGGTGGTTTTCTTCTCGCTGGAGATGACTAAAAAGCAACTGGAGTATCGGTTGTGGAGTTTAATTAGTGTCACTTCCCAGTATCAAAATTTAGAGATAATTCCCTTGAGGGCTGATCGTATCCGCCGCCATCGAGCCGGACTTACACCCCTAATGGACTGGGAATTTAATAGCATTGCCAAAGTCGTGGGTATTTCCTCAGAACTGCCCTTGTACATAAATGACTCAAGAGGAATTACTGTTTCTGGGATTGCTTCAGAATGCCGTCAAATTAAAGCCAAAGAAGGAGAGCTAGGATTGATTGTAGTTGACTACCTTCAAATGATGGCAGAGGACAATGGAGGCAACCGCAGCTATGAACTCGGTGATGTAGCTAGGGGACTTTACAAAATGGCAGGGGAACTGGATGTTCCCGTGTTGGCGCTTTCTCAAATCTCAAGGGCAGTGGAAAGCAGGCAAAATAAGCGACCGATGATGAGCGACCTCAGCCAATCGGGAATCTTAGAAATGGTTGCAGATAACATAATACTCGCTTACCGGGATGAGTATTATTGTTCAGATACCATAAATGGGGGGATCTTGGAACTGATTGTGGCTAAGGCACGACACGGCGAAACGGGTACAGCAGCAGTGTTGTTTGACAAATCCTATGGAATTATCAAGAACTTGAAATAAGCGGTTAAGCGGCACCCGAAAGAATTAATAGACGTTTGGGAGATGATATATCATCTTGTCTGTTTCCAAACTTACAACTCAAACTCGATGCTGTTATGCCCTAGTAAACTACCCATACTTATTTTGATTACCAAATAATGTCCCTAAGTGTTGGACTTTGGACAAAAATTTTGAGAACAAGGGCTATATTTTTAACACTTCCAGCAATTCAGGTAATTATCTAGTTCTAGAGCGGCTTTTGTCTAAAATAGGTGTAGAGAAAAGTACTTCTCGCAACCATAAATTTTTGAGTAGTATGAAAAAGACTGTAGAAAATTGTTGTAAAAAGATCTGGTAATAGCAGAGGATGTGTATGACGACCCATTACTCCACACAAAACGCGCAAAGACACTCAAAACAAACAGGATGTTTTTTTAAAGATTTCTCCTAAGTAGATCCATCCTCAAACAGTCAACCAGTAGCCTGTGAAACAGAGTGCTTACGCCGATTTCAATTTCAACCCAGAATCACTGGCGTTAACCGAACCAGTGCCGCTAACATTACACCCAGCAGAGGTTTATCTCAATAGTCTTGGTTGCGGTTCGCGGCGGACAATGCGAGAAGCGTTGAATGTGATCGCTCGGTTATTAACAGCGGATACTTGTGATGCTTCTACTCTTGATTGGTCGAAATTACGCTACCAACATACTGCTGCGGTACGGGCAGTGTTGATGTCAAAATATAGTCCGGCGATGGCGAACAAGATGCTGTGTGCCTTGCGGCGGACGTTGAAGGAAGCATGGCGGTTGGGATTGATGTCTATCGAAGAGTATGGACGGGCAACTGATATTGGATCTGTGCGAGGTAAAAGTTTACTCAAAGGGCGGGCACTGGCTGCATCCGAAATTTCTACGCTTTGGGACAATTGTATAAAGGACAACTCAAATTTGGGGATTCGTGATGCGGCGCTGTTGGCGGTAATGATTGTAGGGTTGCGCCGCAGTGAAGTGGCACACCTTGACTTGAGCGATTTTAGATCGCGCAGTCGCTCATTAACAATACGTGAAACCAAGGGGGGCAAAGAGCGAATAGTATATTTAACTGAAACTGGAGTACAAGCAGTTAAGGATTGGTTAAAAGTACGCCTACTAGAACCAGGTCCGTTATTTTATCCCTTATCTAAGGGACAACAAGTTATACCGAGACGCATGAGTGAACAGGGAATATTACGAGCATTGCAACGGCGTGGAGAACGTGCAGGTGTAGAAAATTTTACTCCCCATGATTTTAGAAGAACTTTTATTGGTAATTTATTAGATGCAGGGGCGGATATTGTCACGGTATCCAAGCTTGCAGGTCATGCATCACCAAGTACTACTTCTAAGTATGACCGACGTGGGGAAGAAGCGAAAAAGCGGGCGATTGATTTATTGAATGTACCCTTAAAAAGCACTACCAATAGCAGTAGCCAAGCTGCATGTGCTCCTCACACCAAACAGCCAAAACAGACTCAACGAGTGCAGGCAAACACATCGAATCTAAAATGCCCTAACTGCAAATCAAAAGAACTTCAAAAAAATGGTTTTCAGGTATTAGCCGATGGGTTAAAGCACCAACGTTTTCGATGCAAAAGCTGTGATTACGTATTTACCCCCCTTTTATCAATTCCGAATTAAAAGTTGGAAATTAAGCGGAGGCTGATAGTATTACTCATTCTTCACTTGTGCCATTACCATTACGGGGTTCATAGCGTAGGTAACGCCAGATTTCACGTATTTCCGCTTTGTCAGAGGCTTGTTGACGTGCCAAATCAGCTACCAGTCGTATGGTTTCAGTTGTTGAAGTTGTGACTAGTTCGGCTAGTTGATCCATACGTTGTTCCAATCTGTTCATTGTTTCTACATTTCTAGTCGTTTGCTCTTCCAGGTTGGCGATCGCAGTTGTGTTACGATTTGTTGCGATTACTAGTTGAGCGATCGCTTCTGAATTTTGCTGTGCAAGCTGCTCGGTTGTTATAAGTCTGTGCTCTGTTCTTTGTGCTTGTTGTACACAGAAGTCGGTTAGTTCTCTGTGAGCGGTGGCTAATTGATTGAGAATTTGGCTGTGGACTGTTTGAGTGACTTCAATGGGTTCTAGTCTACTTGGTTGGTCTTGAGTCATTTGTTTTCTTCACCTGGAAAACGACTGGCATACTTGTTTAAGGTATTACTAACTTATACAACTTATATTATTTTTGCGCGAGCCTATAAGCGTTGTAGCGCAATTGGTACTTGGCATGGATTTGATTAAGAGTGAGTGCCATATTATCGATGAGTGTGTCAGTAGCTTTTTGAAGGATCTCGGTGAAGATAAAAAGGAGCGTGCTGTTGCACTGTCTGCGACAAAATTGGGCATCGGATGTTGGCGCTTAGAACAAGCTGTTTTTTGTGTCACGTCAGGTGGGGGGATATTTTATTATTTGGAAGTGCCTGATTTGTGTTGGTTGAGTACAATCGTTTAAATAGTGAGTAATGTTGATCTGAGTAGACGATTTTGAAAGGAATGACTTTCGGTGGAAACTAAAGAAATATTTGTCAAAGCCCACACACGCACGATTAAGCAAAAAATTTATCGCTTCGTTTGCAAAGAATGTAATCAGGTGAGTGAGCGCATATGCTATCCGTGTTTACCCCTTTATTGTAATCGCTGCCGACCATCCAAACCCAAAAGCACAAAGCCTGATAAAGTAGTTGCGGCATTAAAGAAGAAACGAAAGCCCTCTGCAAACAAACGCCCAAAGTCAGCAACAGCATAGCGTCAAAGCAGAAGAAGCTGGCAAAGTAGTTTGGTATTGATTGTTTTGTGCTATCGGGGGAGAAAAATCTATTGACTGATTTGATTTATGCTTTTACATTCGTCTAAGTAGGGAGAAGTGATAAAGTTGTATGTCCATGAGTACTGACATGGTTCGGGTTTATTTACAAGAAATAGCCCAGTTTCCCTTGTTAACAGCAGAGCAAGAAATAGCTTATGCAACACAAGTACAACTTCTGATTGCTATTGAGCAGCACGAACTGACTCTAGCTCAACAATTGCATCGGCAACCAACACCATCAGAATTAGCGAATTTCGTAAACAAAAGCGAAACCGAAATCACTCAGATATTAGAGCAAGGGAAACTCGCTAAACAAAAGATGGTAACAGCTAACCTACGATTGGTAGTTTCAATCGCCAAAAAGTATCAGCACCGGAATTTGGAGTTTTTAGATTTGATTCAAGAAGGGGCAATAGGTTTACAACGAGGCGTAGAGAAGTTCGACCCTAATCGTGGCTATAAGTTTTCAACATATGCATATTGGTGGATTAGTCAAGCAATCACAAGAGCAGTTGCCGAGAAATCCCGCACAGTTAGGCTACCAGTTCATATTACTGAAAAACTCAATCAAATAAAGAAGGTACAGCTGCAATTATCTCAAACACTGGGTCGTCGTCCCACACTCACAGAAGTTGCACAGAAATTGGATTTAAAGCCAAGCCAAATTCGAGAATACCTTAGTCTTGCTCGTAGAACAGCTTCTTTGGATATGAAAGTGGCTGCGGATCAAGACACACAATTAAGTGAACTTTTGGCTAGTGAGGGCATCTCACCTGATGAGCAGATCACTCAACAACTGCTGCACCAGGATTTAACAAATTTGTTGGCATCGCTTAAACCGATGCAGCGTCAAGTATTAATTTTGCGTTTTGGAGTTTTAGGTCAACAAGAACTATCTTGCGCCGAAATTGCTCAGAAGCTGAATATTAGTAAAGCGCGAGTTCGTCAAATACAGGAGCAAGCAATAAAAATTCTGCGCCGTACTCAATCAGATATTGGACAGTATTTGTCTTGTTAAAAATGCGATCATGCAAGGGTTTATTGTTCACTCCTGCTGTTGCTATTGTTAAATCTACGCTAAAAGCGGAGGAAATAGCAAATGTACACCAACTGTTTAAGCAGCAGCTACACAATCAAATAGACATCTCCAAGAAAGAATATCAAAGCCTTATGTAGTCAGGGTCGATACCTCATTTTTGGAGATGTCTAATAGTTACTTGGGAAAGCACTATTCTATTGCCTTTTGGATGTTACTGTGGTTCGCGTTCCCTTGAAAGATTTGGCGATACTGCAAATCTATTAAGCCTTTCCAATTAATAAAAGCAAGCGCCGTATTAAATATATTTTGGCCAAGCCCAAAGAATTAGGCGCTTTCGCCCTTCTGCTCGTAGCGACGGCTGGGCATTTTATTATTTGGAGTACTCTTAAGTGTCGTGCAAACTTGTAGAAGTCAACAACGTTGTGTTATTGGCTTTTTTGTGATCGCCTTACATGCCTATACTCGTAATCAAAAGGACTACTAATCTATACAAAATTCAGAAGGCACTTATGCAGGAGGCACTTATGCTGAAGGAACCCACCCTTAAAAGGGTGAGATTGAAGCAAGGACGTTTTATACCTTGCCGCAAGCAGTTTCAATATAATTATCTATTTTTACTGAGCTTTAAACTCAGAACTAAAGTTTTTATTATACTTTCTTACCTTCTGCCCTCAGCATAAGTGCCTTTTCTTGTAATGATAAAAAAGACTGACGGCACGATTGTATGCTCATCAGTATTTTGGGTATTTATGCAGTTGGTGGTAATTCTGATTCTGGTATTTGAGCGAGGAAATAAAGGGCAATCGCTCTCCAGGTCGCTTATTAGGGATCTCCAAGAAATAAAAAGGAGCGTGCCCTATCAAATATATTTTGGCGAGCGTCCAAGAACTGGTAAGGGAGGAGCCGTTAAAAAAATCCCAGCCTTGCTGCCGCCTCAATGCTGAATCTTGAACGCTCGTACGAATAAATAAGGCTGGGATTTTTTTAGGATGCAGATGCCTAAGCGTTCCCATCTGGGTGTGTTCGCGTAGCGGCTGCTTTGCAGCATCGCCAACCTCGACTGAGCAACAACTTTATCGGTTACATATATCATGAGTGTCGATAAAATTTGGGAATAACGTTTTTCCTAGCTTAAGATGGCTAACATCATTAAACAGCCATGCGATGAAGGAGTGATTCGTTCAGCACCATGCACTGTCCCTTGCTCTAGAAATGTTGTCAAGTGGGTACTAGCGGCAACAATTCTTGGTTCAAGCATGGCAATGATTGATGGCACTGTCGTCAATGTGGCACTTCCGGTATTGCAATCACAGTTAAATGCAAGCACTACTGATGTGCAATGGATTGTTGAATCCTATGCGTTGTTTCTTGCCGCTTTGATATTAGTGGGTGGGTCACTGGGTGATCGCTTTGGACGACGACTTATTTTTGCTTGCGGTATTAGCCTGTTTGCTTTAGCTTCGATTTGGTGTGGTTTGTCGCCCAATGTGAATCAGCTAATTATTGCCAGAGCAGTTCAGGGAATTGGTGGTGCGTTATTAGTTCCGGGAAGTTTAGCAATTATCAGCGTTTCATTTGACGAAGCACAACGCGGACAAGCGATTGGTACTTGGTCGGGTTTGACAGCTATAACCTCGGCATTAGGTCCAGTTGTTGGACGCTCGCCATAATATATTTGATAGAGCGCTCTCATTTTATTTCTTGGAGATCCCTTGCCTGGGAAACGGTATATAATTTGTATTATGAATCTAAGTGTACAGTAGCTTGAGTAAATACCGAATTTTACACAGTTTCTAAATTTAAAAGCGGTTTTTACCAAGAAAGGCAGAAGTACGAAGGCAGAGGGCAGAAGGTTATATGTATTAACAAAAACTTCAGTTGTGGGTATAAAGCCCACTTAAAAGTAAGAATTATACCGAGACTGCTGGCAGCGAGGTATAAAGCTTCCTTGTTTTAATCCCACGCTTAAAAACGTGGGTTCCTTCAGCATAAGTGCCTCCTGCCCTCTGCCTTCTGAATAGTACAAGTATATGAGTCAGCAAGAACATTCCGAGGAAAATTTGCTACCCATACCTGAGCCAAAGATTCAGCAGCAGGTAGAAAATTCTACTTTGGGTAGCGGGATGCAGGCTGCAATAGGTAATGATAATATCCAAATTCAGGGTGACAGCAACGTTGTCACTTTTAACAAAACGGAGATTTTGCAAATCTCTGTTGATGAGATTAAAACTCGCGAATTTATAGAAACTTCTCCCTACAAAGGTTTAAAGAAATTTGAAAAAGAAGATAAAGATCTGTTTTTTGGTCGTGACCAATTTCTGACAAGTTTAGTCAATGAGCTAGAACAAACCAACTTGGTTTTACTTTTGGGTGCTAGTGGTAGTGGGAAGTCATCGGTAGTGCGTGCAGGTTTGGTTCCCTGGCTTTTGCAAAAATACGGAACGCGGTTAGTTAACTTAATATTTACCCCTGACCAAGACCCCTTTGAATCTTTATATGCTAGTTTGCTGAGTAAAAATACGCAAATTCAAGCTCAAGTCGCTCGTGAAGCGAAAGCTGACACATTAACTCAAGTAGTAACAAGGCTACATCTTGCTGATGATTATTGGTTCATCTTTATTGACCAGTTTGAGGAACTATTTACTACTAGTGAACCAGAAAAACGCGATCGCTTGATCGCCAGTTTAATACAACTAGCCAAAGCCAAGCTCCCAAGAGTTAAAGTGATGGCAACAATGCGGGCTGATTTTCTTGACAAGTTAAGTCCATACCCCGCATTTGTGAAAGCTACAGATAAACATCGCCCGATGATTGCAGAGATGCAACTAGATGAGTTGCGCTTGGCAATCGAACAACCTGCGGCACATCATGGAGTAGTTTTTGAAACAGGGCTAGTTGAGGAGATTATCAAAGATGTACAGGGACAAGCAGGTTATTTGCCTTTGTTGCAATATACGCTAAATTTACTATGGGAGACAGAAGTAAAAAATGGAAGTATTAATGATCGGACATTAAATATTAGTAACTATCGAGAGTTAGGTGGAGTTAGGGGTGCGCTTCAGCAACGAGTGGATAAAATTTATGAGGATTTATCCGCACAGGAGAAAATTGCTACTCAAAGAATCTTCCTCAAGCTGGTTGATATTGGTGGGGATGAAGATTCTGGTACTGAATGGAAAGCAGTTCGCAGACGGGCGTTACGTTGTGAGTTTAGCGACTCGCTTGAGCAAGATGTGCTGGTTAAGTTGATTAATAATCATTTGTTAGTAAGTGACCGCAAAGTGCAATCTCCGCAATCTACCATAGAAATTGCCCATGAAACGCTGCTTATTTCCTGGACAACATTAAATACTTGGATTAAAGAAAATCGTAACAGCATAGCGCTTCGTAACCGATTAAATGATGATGTGGCACGCTGGAAAGCGAAGAAAGCTGAGGATGAACTGTGGACTGGCTCGAAGTTAGAGCAAGTTCTGGAACTGCACAAAGACGCGATGTTTAATCAAGTTTTGGGTGGGTTTAGTGAAATAGCGAACCAGTTTATTAATGATAGTTTGGGGTTGCGCGATCGCCAACTCACAAGAGCTAGAATTACAGCTGGCATTGGTCTTACCTTGACTATATTGGCAACCACAGCAGGAATTTTTGCCTTCTTGCAATGGCAGGATTCTCAAAAAAATAGCATCATTACCTTAGCTCAGAATGCAGAGCTTCAACTTCGCTCTAACAACCAATTGGATGCAATGGTTGAAGCTATAAAGGTGGGGAAAAAATTAGATCATCTCCTCATCGGCAAAAATGATGTCGGAGTAATAATGGCAAACTGTTAGCTCAATTGCATGGTCATTCTGGCAAAGTCAATAGCACAGTGTTTAGTCCAGATGGCAAACGAATATCCACTTTAGGAGAAGATGGCACAACCAGGCTGTGGGACTCTTCTAGTGGCAAGCTATTAGCTCAATTGCGTGGTCATTCTGGCAACGTCTATGGTGTCGGCTTTAGTGCGGATAGTAAGCGATTGGCTACTTGGGGAGAAGATGAAAAGACGCTACTGTGGGATGCTGCTAATGGCAAGCAGATCGTTCAACTTGATGGTTATTCTGGGAAAATCAATTCTTATATAATTTCTGGTCTTAATATCAACCAGTTTCATCACTTTACCCAACCCATGTTTAGTGTAGATGGCAAGCAAATAGCTACTTGGGGAAATGACGGGATTGTGAAGTTATGGAACTCTTCTAGTGGCAAGCTGTTAGCCATACTTCCCGGTCATTCTGGTGAAATTACAAGTATGATGTTAAGCTCAAATGGCAACTCACTAGTTACTACAGATATTGAAGGCACATTAAGGCTTTGGAACATAAAGAGCAAGCACTTGGTTGTACTACGTGGTCATTCGGATTGGGTTAGTGATGTGGTGTTTAGCTTTGATGGCAAGCAACTGGCTAGTTGGGGTCATGACAGTACTGTGAGGTTATGGAACTCTTCTAGTGGCAAGCAGCTAGCCGTAATTCCTGCTCATTCTAATATTGTTAATAACGTAGTGTTTAGTTCTAACGGCAAGCTGGTGGCAACTATAGGAGAAGACGGCACAACCAGGTTATGGGACTCTTCTAATGGTAAGCAATTAGCTGTATTGCGCGGTCATTCTGGCAAAGTAAATAGCGTGGTATTTAATGGAGATAGTAAGCTACTGGCCACTGGGGGAGAAGACGGCACAACTAGGCTATGGGACTCTTCTAATGGTAAGCAATTAGCTGTATTACGCGGTCATTCTGGCAAAGTTAATAGCGTAGTATTTAGTGGAGATAGTAAGCTACTGGCCACTGGGGGAGAAGACGGCACAACTAGGCTATGGGATTCTTCTAGCGGTAAGCAGTTAACTGTACTGCATGGCGATTCTAGCAGCATTGTGAAAGTAATCTTGAGTCAAGATGGCAAGCGGCTAGCTATGATTGGAGAAAATAGCAAAGCAAGGTTATGGGACACGAATGGTAAACTGTTAGCCGTACTCAATGACGGCAGCGATTCTGGTGAAATTTATAATGTAGTGTTTAGTCCTGATAGTAAATGGTTAGCAACTGAGGGAAGCGAAGGCTTATCGGTAAGGTTATGGGAATCTTCCGGTAAGTTGTTAGCTGTACTTAATATGAGTCATCCTGGCTGGAACAATAGCGTTGCATTTAGTCCTGATAGTAAGCAATTAGCTACTGCTGATTGGCGGTAAGGTAAAGCTATGGGACTCGTCTTCTGGTAAGGAATTAGCCTTACTAAGCCACGATTCTTGGGGAGTAATGAGTGTGAAGTTTAGCCCTGACAGTAAGCTATTGGCTAGTGGAGATGCTAACGGTATGGTCAAGCTATGGGACACATCCGGCAATCAGTTAGCCCAATTGCCCCATTCTGGCGAAGTTATAAATATAAACTTTAGCCCTGATGAAAAGCAATTAGCTACTATGAGTAATGACGGCACAATCCGGTTATGGCAATTAGGTGGAATTGAAGAACTAATGGCACAAAATTGTGATTGGATTCGTGTTTATCTGCAAATGAGTCCTAATATTAGCAACTCAGACAGATATTTATGTGACGGTATTGGTACTACTCAATAATACACATAATCCAACTGCTTTGTACGAACGTTCATGAGGGGCTGAGTTGAAAGAGTCATCGCCGTGTCCGGTGCGTCTCCACCTCCGGTGTGTCTGTGTTTCATGCTTGGCGGTGAAAATTTTTCATGGGGACTGCCCTCAGCATAGCTGCCTTTCTTCGGTCAGTAAACGCCGTATTCGCAACCGCCAAGTTCTCCTTCAAATATGTCAATTAATTCAAAGTCATTGCCTGCGCGACGATACAGTTTAACTGTACCCGAAGCGTAGTTGCCATTCCAAAGCTCCTTGTGCTTCTTTTCACCGTCTGGGTTCTCATAGTTGATAAATTGCATGGTTTTCTTTGGGCAGGTAAAGTAGATCTCGATTTTCGCCTTAACATTCCAGGCAACGATATTCCAGATTACCTCCTTCTCGGTGACTTTGATATCAAAGCGTTGACGTGGGGAGAGCCAGATTTTTGAGAAACTGAACTCGTAGAGCTGCCCCTCGTGGTAAAAAGCTACCACTACAGTGGATTGGAGAGGTACGCCGAACAGCACAGCGCGTGCACCACCTAGATCCAGGCTAGTCAGCGCCAGCTTTTGCCCTGTAGCTTGACTGGTGAAGTTGTTGCAATTGAGCCAAACCCAAGGATTAGTGTAGTCTGTGCCCCAGTTTTTGTCCTGGTAGCCGTAGCTCATCTTTGGACTCACCTCGAACTCCTCACCGTTGAAGATGATTTTCCCTTGATAAAGAGTCTTCATCCCCTGAACGTGCCAGTACATTTGGAAAGCATTGAGCGATCGCGCCAACTTGGAAGCACCACAGCCTACACTATAGGAAAGCATTTTTTGCGCTCGCAGATCCCAACTCATTTCTCCAGGGTTGGACATGAATTCTGGATGTTCTGCGGCTTGTTTTTTTGAAAGATCACCGAGCCTTTAATATGGGTTTCTGTGGCAATGTGAGAACCGATACGCACATCCATTTTGTCAACTGACGCGGCAAAATCATCTATGCCATAGAAGTTATGAATTTGGACTGCGTCGTTTTTGCTCCAACTTCCAGCCATAATCATGGCATAGGATGGACGAATACCTTTGCGTTTGTTTTGTTCAAATTGACCGAAAATCGGCTCCTTGCCTCCAAGTGCAGGGTTAATCACAAAGTATTCGATAAAAAACGGTCGCTGCAAACCACTTCTGTTGCTGACGCCCACAAGTGAGTGCCACCACCAATCGTAGCCCCTCGTAGCCAAATTTCCTGCAAGCATGTATCCGTTGCGCCTCATCTCTACTTTCTTCTCATCGTCACGACTTAGACCTTTGCAAACTTACTTAAAACGTTTGCATAATTTCTGATTTTATCCGTGAACAATTAATAGAATTCAAAGGAAGATAGCCTGATGAAAATAAATCAGCAACTAGCTGTGTTAGCTTTCTTTTCAACTACTTTTTCCTTAAATTATAGTTCCAGGCATAGCCCAGACCTGAGCAAATCTCAAATCAAAGTAGTAGATGTAGAGGAACCATGAACATAAAATTCTTAGCAATTGCCATGATAACAGCAGCACTTATTGTAGCTTTCAAAGAAGCAGTCAATGCTACCTCTTTGAAGGGTAAAAGCATGAACAATAGAGGTGTTAACGAGATCACGCTTGCGAACGGTAGAGGCCTCAACGGATTAAAAGCTGACAACGGTCGCCTTAAAAATGGCAACGAAATCAACGCATTCACCCTTAAGCACGGTACAGTGAATGGTGCCGAATTACAAAGCATCAAGGTTGAAGGTGGACAACTTGTTGGAATACAACTCCAGTAAGTGAGCTTGTTGCTGCGAACGAGTAACTGTTACTAGTTAACTAGTTCAACGTATTGCATATTACACATAAAAAAACCAGAAAATTAGGGCAGTTCTACTGTGAATGCTCTAATATTCTTTGATTTGTTTATTTTACTGTATGAAAAAAATACTTTTATCTGCCCTTGTGATCGTTCTAGCTATATCACTTATTGTCTGGGGAAAGTTCACAGAAGGACAAAAAAGTAATAACATTTCTTCTCATCAAAAGCCAAAGCAAACAGTAACAAACACAAAGACTGACACTTTAAAAGGCAAAGACTTAAAGGGCGCACAGTTTGATGCGGTTGATGAGCAGGGAAGAAAGCTGAACTTTCAAATCAAAGATGTTGAACTAGATCCGCAAGACCCTGAAAAGGAAACATATCTTTATACAGTTTTTTATCTCGATAGGTCTGACTCAAAATGGAAGAATTTATGTACACCTGATGCCAAAAATGTTGCTAAGGCTATTCCACTGTCAGGTTTTTGGGACAAGACGGGAGCATATATTGAATCAACGAACTTAGTCACATTTGGATGTACAAGTGGAGTAACCGCTAAGTGTGTTCGCTGGGGCTACAAACCTTGGAAGAATGTCAAAGGTAAATCACTGCGAGACTTTCATCAGGCATGTACGCGCATGGCACGAGCCGATTACTGTGGCAATGGCAAACCCCATACCAGAGAAGGGACACTGATTTACATATACGATGTGCTTGATATTCAAAACAAAGGATCTGAAAAAGGAATGGTTTTTGAAGCTGCTTGGGGACCAGACGGTGCTAGTTGTATCAATCGACCAAGGTGGTTTGAGACGTTGTCTGAAATTCGCAAACAGTGTCCTGAAAAGCTTACTGGTCGCATCAATGAGAACGGTAGTTGTGCGACGGATCAAAAGGCACTACAAAATTGGCCTAACTCCTTACTTTTCAATGATTCACTAGTAAGAAAACCGTAAAGCATATTTAGGAGGAGCAATCGAGAATGGATAATATGGTAGTTGATGTAAGGCAGAAAATTCGTCAGCAATTTGATACAGGTCCTTATCCAAGAATTCCCTTAGAAGCATCTCCCAAGAAAGAGCCGAAATCTCTGTATATCCATAACTTAGTCAATTCCTACTATTTAAGAAGACAAAAAATTATAAACACAAAAGATAAATTAATTCTAGATGCAGGATGCGGTAGTGGATACAAATCATTAGTTTTAGCACAGGCAAATCCTGGTGCAAAGATTGTTGGGGTAGATATATCTGAAAAATCTATTGAATTAGCCAGACAACGGTTGCAGCACCACAGATTTGATAACACTGATTTTCATGTAATTTCAATTGAAGACCTACCACAGCTGGGTCTAGAGTTTAACTATATTAATTGTGATGATGTTTTGTATCTTCTACCTGAACCAGTTGTGGGGTTGCAGGCGATGAAGTCGGTTTTGAAGCCAGATGGAATCATCCGTGCGAATCTCCATAGTTCACTGCAACGAACACAATATTTCCGTGCTCAGGAAGTTTTCAAACTTATGGGTTTGATGGATGAAAATCCCGAAGAAATGGAAATTCAGTTGGTGCGGGAAATTATGACAAGTTTGAAAGATATCGTTATGCTCAAGTCTATCACTTGGGATTTTAATTTTGAAGTAAATGAAGAGCAGATTCTAGCAAATTATTTATTACAAGGTGATAAAGGCTATACAATTCCTGAAATGTTCTCTATATTGAGGGCAGCTGAACTAGAGTTTATCAACATGGTGAATTGGCGACATTGGAATTTAATGGCTCTGTTTAAAGAACCAGATAATTTGCCAATTTTTCTAGCAATGAGCTTTCCACAAGCTTCTATAGAAGAGCAACTACATTTGTTCGAGTTGTTACATCCCGTCCATCGGCTGCTAGACTTCTGGTGCGGTCATCCTGAGCAGAGTCAATCTCCTAAGCCAATTGCTGAGTGGAAACCGTCTGACTGGCAAGAAGTACAGGTGTATCTGCAACCTCAGCTAAGAATGACTAACCTGAAAGAGGACATGGTTAAATCCATAACATTACTAAAGCCGTTGGAAATAAGTCCAGTGTTAACTAATGAAGATTCTATGTTTTTAGACACCAACATAGCTTCTTTCCTGTTACCTATATGGGATGAATCTCAATCAGTGAAATCACTGGTGGATTACTGGCAAAAATTGCGACCAGTACATCCTCTAACCCTAGAGCCGATGGGAGAACAAGAGGCTTTAGACTGTGTTATTCAAGCCTTGACTTTGCTAGAAAGTTTTGGCTACGTACTTGTAGAACGTCGTTCTCAAATGGCTTAGGAGATCCCTAATATGCCAATTCTACTATTTGTGTGCATTTACTTAGAGGAAACGTCATTTATGGCTAAAAAGTCTTTTTGGAGTCGTCGGGCAATTTTGAAAGACATTGTGATTGCTAGCATTGGCACCTTAGCAGCTTTCCCTGTACTAAATATGGCTAGAGCAACCCACGCAAGTGTAGCGTCAAAAAAGCTAACTAAGCAAAAAGGAGCTGTAGGCTCATGGACATTTATTGTAAGTTTTTCCAATGGTTCACAAGATAAGTCGCTGGGAGCCTTCACGTCTGACGGTATTACTATCATCACAAATGAACGTACTAAATCTTCTGGATTTGGAGTTTGGGAAAGTACTGGCTCTAATACATTTGATAAGTACTACAGTTATAAGGAGATCGAATAAATAAATTAGCAAGCGCCGTATTAAAAATACATCGGCTGTTGAGGGGAAAAGCAGATATTGAAATTCTGACAATTAAAGAATGGTTTTATTGCGAATAAATTCTCATGTAAAAATTGCACTAATTGTAGTGTTGGTAAGCAGGTATAGTTAGTGCTAATCTACCCTACCAACACTCATGAGACCTGCCCACTTATCTTCTGGGTCAACCAATTTTTTGATATGACTTAAAGTGGTGTAATGTCTAATTTCTCTTCGACCATGACCTACTTCTCGTTCCCGATGAACATCAGTTTAAAAAAGATGTTTTTCAAGACGCGTAGCGCGAGGAAAAACGGCGTCCTTGCTTCAATCCCACAGTTTTAAGTGTGGGTTCCTTCAGCATAAGTGCCTTCTGCCCTCTGCTCTCTGCCTTCTGAATGCTGAATTATTCTACGCTTGATTGACTCCAAAAAATTCCCACACAAGTCAGTTTATTGACCACAAGCATCGATTTTTACGCCCATCACGAATCAATACGGTTCGGATAAGCAGGGGAGGAAAGAAAGTTGTTCAATGTGACTCTTCTCTCCCCCCGCTCCCCCTGCTCGCCTCTACAGATAAATTTCTTAACCGAACCGTATTGCATCACGAATAATCAAAATCAATTATGGCTGTGAAGTATTCATATATTGCTGCTATTGTCAATTTTTGTTGTGCCACTTTAAGGTGCGTTTGCCCTGGTATTACAGGTAGTTATGGGTCTTCGCGCCCCAGCAACGGTAAAATATTGACTGTGCGCTACGACCCTAAGCAACCGAAAACTACCCGATGCCAGCAGTAGAGTCAGCAGAAGCTCTTAAGGAAAAATTAGCTAAGATACTGATTGGCAGAGCTAGGAGTAACGCAGATTTTTTCATGAGTTTTGTAAAATTGATGAGTTTGACATTACTGCCTAAATGCTGTTTCAAAAACGCCAATGTGCAACAGTTTCTATTTCAAATCCTAACGACGACTTTGCTGTTGGAAGTAGTCGCGCCAGCTTTCGGGTAAGGCTTCAAGTTGAGCAGCTTGGTGAAGTAACTCTGGATTGTTCTGTTCACGAGTATAAAGCTGAGTGATATTAGCAACAGTAATATTGTTGTCATCCCGGCTCACCAACTCTAAATTGTCCCCGGCTGCGACTTCGCCCTCTTGCAAAACACGAAAGTAAAATCCGGTTCGGCGACTTGCAAGAAATCGTTTAACCATATCAGGGCGCCCAAACCGAATCCCAAGTTTGTAACAGGGTAAGCGAGGTTGTGTCACCATCAGTTTTACAGTGCCGATATCGAAGCGATCGCCAATGTTCACTTCCTCTTCTGTGAGTCCAGTGGTCGTGAAATTTTCACCAAAGATGCCTAATGGCAGTTCTATATCAGGCAATTCACCTCGCCAGTAATCGTAATGCTCAAACGGATAGACATAGACTGCTTTGTCTGCTCCTCCATGAACGGTGAGATCGGCTTGCCTATCACCGTCTAAATTGAGTGATCGCACCATGACGCGATCGCTAACTGGTTCTTTAAAAATTCCAGTGCTAACTATTTTCCCTTTCCAGTTCACTTCACGCGGCAATCCGACGTTTACACAGATGAGTTTCATAAGAATTTTAAATTGGGTGAATAATCAAGTATCTAAATTGAATCAACAAATAAGTTAATTAAACGAGTGCTTGAGAGATTAAAGCTGCAATAATAGCGATGTTCTTCACCAACTCATCACAGATAGAAAATCGCTATTTTAAGTAAATAATTCTGTGTGATTACTTATGGAAATGGGAGGATGGCGATCGCTTCCTATTGTAGATATTTCTTTAGTTCAGCAGCTGCATGGACAAAGAGCGGTCGCACTGCCGGAACCTCGGCTAAACCATTGAGCAATCCGAAGTCATGAATCATACCGTTGTAACGCACGGTTGTCACTTTTACCCCGGCTTCATCTAGCTTGTGTCCATACGCCTCGCCTTCATCACGCAAGATATCACATCTATTTTCCCTTAACCGAGCAGTATTGAGATGGAAGTATTTCTTTGTTCTAAGTTCTAGAGAATTTTTAGCCATTTTCCTCGGTCTAGCTACAGCGCATTGACTATCAGCAGTTAAGGAATCTAAATGGAGTGGCTTTTCCCGCTGACTTTCCGTAATATCTAAATTCTGATTGTAGCCAATCTTAGGAACCGAAAATGCGCGTATTTCCCTAGCTAGAATTTGGCAACAAACTCTATTGAGTATATTACGATTATAATACAAGTAAACATTGAGAATTTTATGATGCACGACTGGGACCTATAAAGCCGGATCAAAGAGATCCGATCAATTCTATTCCACCTTCTTTTACTTACGACCACCGCGCAATCGAAGCTCGATGGCAATCCATCTGGCAGCAAACCCAACTGTACGAAGTCGATTTAGCAACAACTGCTCAACCTTTTTACAATTTGATGATGTTCCCCTATCCCTCAGCTGAGGGTTTGCACGTTGGGAATGTCTATGCTTTTACCGGAGCAGACATTTACGGTCGTTTCATGGCGATGCAAGGCAAAGCGGTATTTGAGCCAATGGGCTTTGATGCCTTTGGCATTCACAGCGAAAATTTTGCCATTAAGCAAGGCGTTCATCCCCGTGAATTGACAGCGCGTAATGTAAAGCGATTTCGAGAAACGCAGTTGCAAAGAATTGGCAATCGTTTCTGCTGGAATCACGAAATTCAGACCACCGATCCCGCGTATTATAAATGGACGCAGTGGATTTTCTTGCAGTTGTTCAAAGGTGGGTTAGCCGTTCGCAAAAAAGCGGCGGTGAACTGGTGTCCTTCATGCAAGACAGTACTTGCTGATGAGCAGGTGATAAGGGGCAAATGCGAACGCTGCAATACCATTGTCGTACAACGAGAATTGGAACAGTGGTTTTTCAAAATCACCCAGTATGCCCAAAGGTTGTTAGACAATTTGGAGCGATTGGACTGGTCAGAAAAAGTCAAAACGGCTCAACGCAACTGGATTGGGCGTGACGAAATAGATGGCACAGTACAGTATCACTTGCGAGATTGGTTAATCTCACGGCAACGCTATTGGGGCCCGCCGATTCCGATTATTTACTGCGATCGCTGCGGTACAGTACCCGTTCCGGAGGAGCAATTGCCAGTGCAGTTGCCGGAAACTGAAAATTGGTTGCCTCAAGGAACTGGCAATTCTCCTTTGTCAGATATTCCAGAATTTGTCAACACAACCTGTCCCGGCTGTGATGGTGCAGCACGGCGAGAAACAGATGTGTCCGATAACTTTTTGGATTCTGCTTGGTATTTTTTACGCTATCCCTGTTGCGATGGCGCTGATGTTCCATTTGAGCCCGCAATTACCGTTAAATGGTTACCTGTGGATATGTATATTGGTGGGGCAGAACATTCTGTGCTGCATCTGTTGTACAGTCGATTCATCACAATGGTGTTGCATGATTTGGGGCATATCCCCTTTGAGGAACCCTTTCGTCGATTCCACGCCCACGGATTGCTGACTAAACAGGGTGCCAAAATGAGCAAATCGAAGGGCAATGTGGTGAATCCCGATGGCTACATTGAGGAATATGGTGCAGATACATTGCGGACTTACTTGATGTTTTTGGGGCCATACGACCAAGGTGGCGATTTTTGCGATCGCGGGATTGCTGGTATCCGGCGATTCTTGGATCGAGTGTATCAATGGGTGAGCAAACACAAAAATAGTTTGCGACCAAATCCACCTGATTTGGTATCGCAGCGGCGTTTACATCAAACAATTCACAAGATTTCTGAGGATATGCAATCGCTGAAGTACAATACAGCGATCGCCGCATTGATGAATTATTTCAATATGTTGCAATCAAAGTCTAGTATTGCAGAGGTGGAATTGAAGTCATATCTGTTGATGTTGGCTCCCTTTGCACCCCATGTGACGGAAGAACTTTGGCAACAATTGGGTGAATCAGGCTCAATTCATCAACAAACTTTTCCCCAGTTCGATCCAGAATTGTTGATTACCGAACAGGTAACAGTCGCAGTACAAATCAATGGACGTACTCGAACGACAATTACCGTTTCACCGGAGGCTTCGCAGCAGGAAGCGATGGCGATCGCCAGACAAACAAAAGCAGTTCAATGGTATCTCAAAAATCAGGAGGTTCAGCGTGTGGTTTACGTTCCCAGTCGAGTTATTAACTTTGTCACCTGAACACAACTTAACTGTAGAAAGCGATCGCACATTTTGGTTCCGGTAATCAATTTGGTTTGGTAATCACAACCGAACCGCAGATTCCATAAAAATTCAGTGCTGTTCGCGACACATAAATTATTGGTAAGGGCACAGCAATACTTGTACCCTTACCCATCTGTCACATTCTTTTGTACTTCCTTAGCTAATGGTAGTTTTATGCCTACGGCGATCGCGGGAAAAATCATGCAACAGGGCCGTTCAAAATGCTATCCCTTGTAGCATTGTCACCCTATTGATTTCAGGAGTTCTTCGAGACGGTTGAGAGTTTCGCTCAGTCCCTCTTCCATACCAGATTGGATATGCCCATCCCGTTGTTCTGTTGACTGGTGTTGGATGTGAATATGGAGAGTTGTTTTTCCCTCAAGTTCAGTCAGGGTGAGAGTATTGACGGAAAGCTCTCTTTATTTTGGCGAAGGTATTGTTCAACACACCACTCTATTTAATTGAGCCGGAGCTGTAAATAATCCTTGGGTTCCAGATACACTTAAAGGTAAAACCAGTTTTTAGACTTGATGGATACCAACTCCGGGGCCCAACCGCCCTTCCACGAAACCAATGAAAACACCCCAGAGATTGGCGGTGGGTTGCCTGTAATTGAGTATTGGGCGAAGCATACACTGTCACCAGAAGGACCACAGATCTGGAAAACCCTGTTTCATAAGAGTGCTTGCCTGTCCTGCTCCTGGGGGACTGGTGGACAAAAAGGCGGCTTTACTAATGAAGCGGGTGAGAAACTACAACGCTGCATGAAAAGTGTGGAGGCAATTTCAGCCGAAATTCAACCTCCCGTCCCAGTCCATTTCTTTGATTCGCACAGGATTGCTGATCTACAACGGCTATCTTCTCTAGAAGCGGATCGTTTGGGAAGACTCAGCTTTCCAGTGATTCGACGCGCAGGTAGCGATCATTATGAGCGCATTTCGTGGGAGGAAATTTATGCGATCGCCACAGATGCCTTTAAGAAACCACCAGAGCGAGTTGCATCCTACAGTTCTGGGCGCGGTTCCAACGAAGCAGCATTTTTACTCCAACTGCTGCTGCGAACCCTCGGTTCCAATAATTTGGCAGATTGTTCAGACTGGCTACTAAACCCAACATTGGACACTTTCACGGATTGGCAAAAACAAACACAATTATTATTCCTGTCCTCAATCGATTTGAAAACCCCCACAAAACTACTGTTGAATCGGGTAACAACTTTGTGCGCCTTAATGATGAAGGCAAAACTCACCTGAAGAATGCAGATTTAATTTCAGAAGTTGAATTTTTAACTGAACTGGCGCATCGGTTACTGGGTGACTATCCCGTCGAATGGCGGAAATTGCAAGATACTCGCTACGTGCGGCAACTAATTGCCAGAACTATTCCCGGCTATGAAAAAATCGCAACGATTGACGACACCAGCGAAGAGTTTACCATCTCCGGGCGCATTGTCACTCAACCCCACTTCAAAACGCCGTCGGGTAAGGCAAAAATGTTGACTACGCCACTGCCGACTCTGACTTTACCTCAACCTCAAGACTTTAACATTAATGCGCCTGTAAACAGTCTCGTTTTGGCATTAATGACCGGACGCAGCTATGCCCAACATAACACGGTGGTTTACAAAATTGGCGATCAGTACCGGGGAATGCCCCATCGCCACTGCATTTTGATGAACCGCATAGATGCACAAAAGATTGGGTTAGCCCAACACGATTGCGTCACAGTACAGGGCGATGCCGATAAACTAGAAAACGTAGAAGTGATTTACGGTGCCGTGCGTCAAGGTGCGGCGTTGATGTTTTATCCCGAAGTGAATGTCATTTTTAAAGCCAGAACAGAAACCCGCTCTGGTACCCCTGCTTACAAACGAGTTCCGGTGCTAGTGTATGGAAAATAGCGAGCACCACATTAATCGGCTTGGAGATCCAGTATTAAGTTGGTAATCCGCTCATACTCTATTGCTCAGGGTGCGGATTTCACCCATGTGTAACTAATTTGGGAGCGGTTACGGTTTGCTAAGGCATCTCGGTGAAAATAAAAAGGAGCGTGCCCTATCAAATATATTTTGGCGAGCGTCCTAGGATTGATGAGCGTTTCGCCTGGGGGCAGAACGCGAGGGCGCTTGCATTTGATTTTTTGGATCTCCCCAAATCTGTGTGAACCACTAGGTATCAAAAAAAATATATAATTTTGGCTAATCAAAGTGTCATTGCCCATCCAATTTTAAAGATTAGTAAAAGTGAAAGTCTACCATATTTTCAAGTGTCCCATATTAGAGGAATCTATAGATTAAAGGACAAGGAATAGTAACTTAATAACTGTTCAAATGTTCAAATTATTAAGTTGCTGCTCCAAGAAGACCATTTAAGTAAACAGAATATCAATGAATCGTTTCAACTACATAAGTAAGTTAATCTTGATTGCAATCGTTACGATTGTACTTACAATCAGTCCAGTCTTAGCTAAGTATAATCGCGGATATGAAATCTGGGGTTCAGACCAATCTAACTCAGTATCCGGTGTTGAATCCCGTGGGGTAAATGGCAGTTGGATCTGGGTTTGGGACAGCAAGGATGTTGATAAACAACTCAAATCTGGTAAGGAAGCAAAACCTCTTGGTTGTGATGGTAAGAACCGCCCTGGGGATGGTCCGTGTGATATCCGTGATGTTTTTCCCGCTGACCTAGTCGAGTACAATAGCAGTGGACAGCCTACTGGTAAAACCCTGGGTGATTTGCCAGCATTTGGTCGCCTGCATGGTATGTTACCAGATTCACAGAACAAATATATGAATGCAAATATATTTGCTCCCAACGGTGGTTATGTGGGCATAATAGATGGTGAAACCAAGGAAGGTGTAGCCCTATTCCGTGTCACTGGTACTAACGTAGGTCGTTCGGTACATATGTCCTTCTGGAACAGTGATGGCAGCGCGTTGTTGGTGGCTAACCTAGATGGTAAGGTACTCGAACGCATCGATATGACCCGCGATCACCGTGGCAAGATTGTCAATGCAACCTTCAATAGATCAGCATCCCTGGGTGTAGGTAAGGGCATGACCATCGTTGAAGATGCCAAAGTTTATCTGGGCAGCAACGGTCAAGGCAAAGTGATGATTGGCAGCATATCTGGCAGCTACGAAGAAGCAGATTTTGGCGACCTGACACCAAATGGATACTGCAAGGAAAATGGCTGTACATCAGGCAGCAATGCTGATAATCTTGGTCGTCCTAACAACGTCATCATCTGTCCGATTGTCTCCAACAGTGACAACGCTTATATTACCGTTGGTGGAGGTGGTCTGTTGGTTGCTGATACCAAAACTACCCCGATGAAGATTGTTGGCGAGTATGGCAACCAAGTTGTTAATGGTGCTGGCTGCGGTGGTGTGCAAGTAGGTAATAATATGTGGTTGAACGCTGGTGTTTCTGCTTCTGGTGCGGGTGCTACCCAATCTACGTTCACCATGTATAGTTTTAATGATAGGGAATTTGACACCACTGCTCTTCAACCGAATACCCCAACTCCAACACTGGTTTATAAGGATTATACCAACACAGCCACAATTGGTAATACGGAAGGGAATTCAGAACCTAACACTACAGGTCAGTTGCCAGGGATAACCACTCGCAGGGATGCCCACGGTATGGCGCGGACGTTGTCTGGTTCACATATTCATAATGTTGACCGCATCCAGAATAACGTTGAAGTATTCAACACCAGAACCCTACACAGAACAACTTACGATTTGACCTCGGTAAATGGCAAGAGTCTTGGTGTGGGTGCCTGCGCCGCAGCTTCGGTGACAGATGATTATGGTTTACCGCTCAATGATCCTGCTCCAGACCTAATAGAAAATACACCAGATGGCAAGTACATGGTGGTTGCTTTGCGTGGTCCAGTTCCAGTTTCCGTAACCCATGCCGCACAGGGTAGTTGTCCGGGAGTTGGCATCATTGAGTTGACTAGGGGTGGTGCATCAGGTCGTCTGGCAGGAGTACTGCGTGCTACCAACACGGTGGATACTGCACCAGTAGATGCTCCTGGTGGTTATGCTTACACAGGTAGTGAGCATAGTGACATACATGGTGCTTCTGTGCGTCGTAAGTAAACTGACCATTTGTTCTGTTACACCAGATGATTTGGACAGCATATGCTGTCCTTTTTTGGTTTGTTTATGAGTAATTGGATTTTTGGAAGCCTAGCTTGAGCAATTTGTGAGTAAGGCATCTGCAAATAAAAAAAATCGTAACCACTCAATAATCTGGGGTAAATCGTTCATCAACAAGCCTCAAACAGCTCAAAATCCTTATTGTTCTAATAGTCCGCCCCGATTTATTGAGCGGTTACAAAAAATCCCAGCCTTATTTATTCGTTTGGACTTTGGACAAGAAGGATGGTTCGCGTAAATTATTTGCGAACCAAAAACTAGGCATCAAAAATTACTCCAGTTATTTTTCAAACGGAGTCAAACTGAGTTAAACGCCCAAAGCCTAAGAAAA
>JAESGT010000079.1_pt1 | contig 32405 bp, 24 predicted proteins | sample 9266261 | NCBI WGS metagenome assembly JAESGT01 (sample SAMN15741584, study PRJNA653494) | algae metagenome | isolation source: Pelatocladus maniniholoensis HA4357-MV3 and co-occurring heterotrophs from... | place: USA: Maniniholo cave near Haena, Hawaii | collected 2009-07-28 | reverse complement strand
GGATTAACCAAATCATATCGTAAACGTTGCGTTCGCCAAGCGTGCCGGATGGCATCAGTGGGTCTTCTAGACCCCGTAGCAACATCAGTTTAGAATCCCCCGTGTTTCAACCGGGGGAGATGTCAACCCAAGTCCAATTTACCCTGTAATCTTAAATCCTGCCCAATAATAGGGATGATGATAAATTTTTGTCTCTGGTGTCATTTGACTAGTTCTGTATAGTTCCGATGCTAGATGTGTTTTAATTCTTAATCCCTCTGAAGGCATTTTTTCTAACAATTGTTCATACCATTGTGTGAGTTCAGAAGCAGTTAATTCCTTCAGCCATAGTATTGTTTCTGCCAAAGCGATCGCAGGTGATTTATTTTGCTTGATTCGTTGATAAAACTCTATGCTCACCAAAGTGCTAGCTGGAGATTCTACATTCCAGAGATTAGTGACTATGTGAGGAATTCCCAAATTCAGCAAACCAGTAGCTAAACCAGTATATTCAGTAGTAATAGTTTGGGAATTAGCACAAGTGGTTTCGATATTGCAGAAGGTAAGAAGTTTGTAGTTTGCTAATTGATTGATATCAAGTTCTGCAAGAGTGACTTTCGCTTGATTGGCTAATACTAATTCTGATGCATATGGTTGACTATAATTCTCAATTATTTGTCCCATAAAATGAAATATATTGTAATCCTTGAGTAGGCAATTTTTTACATACTCTTTAGTTGCTCGTGCTTCTGGAATACATTGAAAATTAGCAAATATTTGACTTATTACTTCAGTTTCAACCTTGGCAAATTTTTGTTTTGAGGAACCTGTAGCTTGCTCAACACATAACATCTGTTTTTCATCTGTTTTTTCTATAGAGTTTACTTTGAGAGATAAACCCATCTGTGCGCTTGAGAGATAATTTATTGTGAAATGAGATGACATGTGTTGTGATTCTTCATCACCAAGATAATCTAGATAAAAAAGTGCATGAAGAGGTAATTTGTGCAAGTCACGGTGAGGGATCAAAATTAATTGATTGATGTCTTCTAGTTCTTGGACAATCGCAGAAATATTAAGTATTTTTTTGAGTTGTAGCAGCTTACGTTCAATGTCTAAGTCCCAGGAATACTTGTTTCTGTTTTGTTCTTCTTCACTGAAACTGAAATATTCTTGATATTGTTGATGCCATTGTTCTATCCAATCTTCAAATGCACTCAAACGTGCAACTGCTTCAGGTACAGGTAAATCATTAATTGAGGCAAAGTTGAGTACAGGTGTAAAAATGGGAATTGGTTCAGGCGATTTATATTTAATTACAAAAGTGCGTAATGTACATGGGCTAATATGCCAGTAAATAATTGCCGTTTTGGGATTAAGTAATTGGTGAATTTCCGTGTAATGGGGTGAGGTAATTTGCTTAGACAAATCAGAAAATAGCCAGGTAAAACAAGCATTTTTGCCATATTCGGCAATTTCCCAACCTTGTGCTAATTCCCCAAATTGTATGGCTATATCAACTGCTAATTGTCCTAAACCCACAAATCTTAAAGCCAGTTGTTTTTTGTCTGCATCGCCGCGAGTAGGTTCATTTAACAGACTTTGCAACAAATAAATACCATGTTGTTGGTATTGGTGTGCTTGTTTTGTTTCTCCTAAAACTACTAAGGTTTTGATGAGATTTTGCAGAGTCTCTAAATGCAACAGAGGAAAGACTTCATCTGTGAGGGTAATCAGTGCATTTTCGTAAGCAGCAGCAGCTTCTAGCCAATAATTACGGGGTAGAGGATGTCTTTTACCGCGATCATAGTGAGCATTACCGATCGCCAGATATAATCTACCCCAGCCTTCAGGATGAGTATTTGGATTAACATATCTCAACCCTTCCTGATAACTTGCCAATTTTCCTTCATACCCACGTTCGTTGAGGACATGATTATCAGTCGCGATGCTACTATAAACATTAGATTGCCATTCCAGCATAATTGCATTTCCAGCAGCACTACCTCGACCTAGCCAAGCTTCCCAGTAGTCTGGTTGAATTTGTAAAGCGCTATCATAAGAAACAATCGCTTCTTCAAATTGTCCTAAATAAAATTGGGCTAAACCCCGATTGTACCAAGCAAGGTAAAAATCGTTTTGTATTTCTATGGCTTTGTTGTAGGATGAGATCGCTTCTTGGCGGTGTCCCAAATTGTCCAAGGCTACACCCCGGTTAAACCAGGTTAAATAAAAATCAGGATTAATAGCTATAGCTTTGTCCCAGGAAGCGATCGCTTCTTGCCATTTTCCTAGATTTGCTAAGATTACGCCTCGATCAATCCAAGCTTCGTGGAAGTTGGGTTGAATTTGTGTAGATCGATCATAGGCTGCGATCGCTGCTTCAATCTGGCCTAATTTTTCCTTGACACCAGCCAATCCATACCAAGCTTGATAACATTCAGGGTTGATTTGAATTGCTTGATGATAATTCGCGATCGCATCTTCCCAGTTACCGATGTTAAATAGTGCTACGCCTCGCTTATACCAAGCCAAATCAAATTCAGGATAATATTCAATGGCTTGATCATAGCAGGCGATCGCATCATAATTTTGTCCGGCTTCTGCTAATGCAGTTCCCTGGAAATACCAGCTTTCTGGATCTTGGGGTTGCATTTGTAATGAAGCATCAAAACTAGCAATTGCTTCGGGTAAATTTCCTAGTTTTAACTGTAACAAGCCTCGTGCAGACCAAGCTTCTTGGTAGTCACTTTTCAATTTTAAAGCTTCATCAAATGAGGTGATCGCTTCGGTAAAATTTCCTAACTCACTTAAAGCTGCACCTCTGTTATACCAGCCTTTGTAAAAATCAGCTTTAATCCCAATCGCTTGATCATAAGAGGCGATCGCTTCGGTAAAATTTCCTAAATAAAATAGTGTTAAACCCCGGTTAAACCAATATTCATAAGCATCAGGATTTAATTCTAAGCTTTTATTATAGTATTTCAGCGCTCCTGCCAAGTCACCTATTTTAGCTTGTTGCAGACCTTCGTAAAACCATGCTTCTGCTTGGACACTATTTCCATTAGCTTCATCGCTGAGGGCCTCAATAATCGCATGAGTGTCGTTGGTTTGAATTCCCAATCCCACAGCTAATTGTTGTACTAAATTAGTACTCTGCTCTAACCTCACTAATAAATCATCCAGTGAAGTGTCTACTATTGGCGATGAATTTTTCCAAGATTCATCTAGCACTGTGGGTACGAGACTTTCTCTGATCCAAGTTTCTTCTTCATAGTCTTGCCAAACAGTATCCTCTTTTACTATCTTCAAAGGCGGAACAAAATTAATCAGTGTTTTACTTGCTACATTATCTTCTTCATATTCCCACAAAAGTTCTCCAAGATTGCGTATCAAATCTATCCCTGGTGTTTCCGGAACAAGTGTAGATATAGTGTTTTCCTCGTCTTGATTTGGTAGATTTGAGGTTAATTCTAGTTGTGGTAAGGGAATAGGCGTAGGTACTGGGTCTGGAATTTCAAGTTCTTCTGCATCAGTTTGCCAATATTGTCCGCCTAGATTGCGTGTTAACAGGCGTATACCAATATCGTAGGCAAGGTCTCCGATCATTCCAATCTTCAACTCACCTAATTGCACCATCCTTTCTGCTATGTGATTATTTGGTGCAGGTGAGGTGAGTAATTTCTCGCCAAAATTTAACAGCCACTCTATCCAGCGATCTGTACTGATTCGGTGTTCCATCCGTTGCAGATATTTGATCGCCCAGTGCTGTCCTCGCGCCTGATACACGCCTTCCAGCAGTTGGGTAAACAAAAATTCCAGATCCGCGTTTGTCAGTTCTGGTAGCTGCTGTACAACCTGATATCCTGCCATAGCTTTGCTACCAGCAGTCTGCTTTCTGCCATAGGGGGACTTCCATAATTTTTTAACCCACTGTAATAGCCACTTGAGCATTTCGGAAACTCTTAGGTGATTTTCATATAGATTTTAGCGATCGATGTTTGAAAAAACTCATCAATTACGTAAAAACCCGTTAGATTTTCTACAGAGAAAAATCGTATAAATGTAACTAAAATATCTAACTAATTCTACAGTAAGATACTGGTCTAAAATTTATAGCTATTCCCTCAGTAAAGGTCAAGTCCATAGTATACATAATTGTCAATGAGTAACTTGTCTTGAAAATAGGGATTGGGGATTAACTTAGTAGCTTTGAGGATTTGGGGTTGGCGATCGCCTTTTGAATTCCCCCAAGGGGTGAACGCATTTGCTATTTCGGCGAACGCATTTGTTATTTCGGTGAACGCATTTGCTATTTCGGCGAACGCATTTGTTACTTCGGCGAACGCATTTGTTATTTCGGCGAACGCATTTGTTATTTCGGCGAACGCATTTGCTATTTCGGCGAACGCATTTGCTATTTCGGTGAACGCATTTGCTATTTCGGCGAACGCATTTGTTATTTCGGCGAACGCATTTGTTATTTCGGTGAACGCATTTGCTATTTCGGCGAACGCATTTGCTATTTCGGCGAACGCATTTGTTATTTCGGCGAACGCATTTGTTATTTCGGTGAACGCATTTGTTATTTCGGTGAACGCAATGTCGAGATTTCTATGAGTGGTTGAATGTCTGTTGCCAAACCAATATGTGCTAGCAATAGGGAAGTATCGTTATACTTGAGACCATAATTAGCCCACTGAAGCTCTAAAGTCCCCGCCCAGAATCGCGCTCGGTCGATAACATCTCTTAGCATGGGATAATCTTTTTCCATTTGCCACACAATACTCTCTCCATAATGGCTGAGTTGAACAGCAATATCACAAGCCGGATCACCAAAGCCAGCAACACCAAAATCGATCACACCACTAATATTTTCTGATACAGGGTCAAACAAAACGTGATACACTGCCAAATCACCATTAATGAGTACAGGTGTGTAGTTAAAGTCGAGTTCACCCGACACCACAGGCGCAAATAATTCGTGTATCCAAGTTTTCTGATGACGCCAAAGATGGGGAAAGAGATTTTCTTGAACTTGTTCGTACAGTTGTAACCAATCTTGGCGCGATCGCACAGTACTAGAGGTGGATATCTCAGCCTCTACTAAAATTTCTGTCGGGATACTGTGTAACTGATAGTGAAATGTAGCGAGTTGTGAAATAATACGCGATCGCACAGTATCATTTAACTTTAATAGGGTGTTGCGAGAAAGCGGTTCACCCGGAATATATGAGTAGCTAACAAAACCTGCTTCTAGTTGAAATTGGGGAACAGGTAAATCTACGTAGCGTTTGACGATTTCTAATAATTTTGCTTCCTGAACAAGAATCTCTTTTCCCCAATCTTCTTTAGCAAAGCGACAAACAAGCTCGTGATTGACTATTACTACATCATTAACCATTCCATCTTGATTAAAATCTAGATGTTCAAAGTCAAGATTGGGATAAGCAGCACGAATTTTGTCCAGGTAGTACACAGGTATTTTCACAGTGGCTCCAACAATATTTAGTAACAAACAACAAAATAGTTTCGGACTTTTTGTCCGACTGAAGCGAATCCAATAATTTGTGTGTTTGTTGCTTTAACGTACCACTTTGATTTAAATCCTATTTATCAGTTATCAGTTATCAATACATTACAAAATTTTACAAGGTATCAGCAATTGTTTCAAAAACTTTGACATTTTCCCTGGGAATATTTTAGTATTTATGTACTATAAAATTTAACTAAAAATATCAATCTAGCTATTGAGCGATCATTATGAACTGCGTACACAAGATGTATGAAATAAGTTTTTCCGCTTCTGTGTCTCCAACTACAGTATTTAAACTGCGCCCACCAGGAGCGCAATAATTTATCCTTGTTCTGTTGTTGATTGATTAGCAGCATGAAATTGATCAATCAAAGCTTGGATAATCGTTTGCGGATCTTCAGTCTCAATTCCCAATTGTTGAGCAATCATCTCACGTAAGTTATCATCCTGCTGCATAAGAATCAGCAATTCATCCAGGGTTACGGTTTGAAATTCTCCTTCAGGGAGATTTTGTACTTCATCTGCTGCTTGGAAGACTTGATCGGTTGGGAAATTTTCTACACCAGTATCTACTGCTGAGGTAAAGGTTCCTATTTGGACATCTGGGCCTTCATATTCCCATACTGGTTCTCCTTGATTACGTGCCAATAATTGCATCCCAATATTATGAGCAGCATCTCCCACTTCTCCAACTTCTAATTCCCCTAATTGCACCATCCGAGCAGCTAATTCAGTATTAGGAGAAGGTGATGCTAGCAATTTTTCACCAAAGCGATGCAACCACTCTATCCAACGTTCTGTTGAGACACGATGCTCAATGTTATGTAGCCACTTCAGCGCCCAGTGTTGTCCTCTGGCTTGATTTACTCCTTCTAACAATTCGGTGAACAGAAATTCTAAATCTGTATCACTTAGGGGTGGAGGTGGTTCTTTTAAATGATTACTCCCAAATGCTGCTGGAGCCTTTTGGTTGCCCAATAAGCGTTGAAAAAACCTTTTTAACCATTGAATGAGCCGTTTGAGCATCTCCGGCACCCCCTGAGTTTTGTTTACCCTAAGATTGTAGCGATGTCTATGACCAGTCGCTACGCATTTGAATGGGCATTGGGAACAGACTTGTTAAATAATTCTCCCTTGTCTTCTCACACTCCCTTGTCCCCCTTCCGTAGACCTCTTGCAAAAATATTTTTACCCCACCCTAACCCTCCCCGTTTACGGGGAGGGAACTAAATCTTCCCTCCGTTCACGGGGGGATTGAGGGGGGTTCATTCGACTTTTGCAAGAGGTCTCGTTTCCTGATCCCCGATTCCCGATGCTCTTTCCCCACTCTTAAAAATTCCCTTGTTTAGCTAAAATGATTGAATCCCAAACTCGACTGGGTGCGACTCCCAAAACAGAAAAGGCATTGCCATCTATGTCTTACGAACCTCTGCACCATAAGTACCGCCCAAAGAGTTTTGCTGAACTAGTGGGACAAGAAGCGATCGCTACCACTCTCACTAATGCTATTCGTGCATCCAAAATTGCACCAGCCTATTTATTCACAGGGCCAAGAGGTACAGGTAAAACCTCTAGCGCCCGCATTTTAGCTAAATCACTCAATTGTCTTAAAAGTGACAAACCGACAGCTGAACCCTGTGGTGTGTGTGATGTTTGTCAGGGAATCACCAAGGGTTATTCTTTAGATGTAATTGAAATAGATGCTGCCAGCAATACAGGCGTAGACAACATCAGAGAGATGATCGAAAGGGCGCAATTTGCCCCTGTTCAATGTCGATATAAAGTGTATGTGGTCGATGAGTGTCTGACAGGTGATTCTTTGGTATTAACTGATAAGGGATTGATCAGAATTGATAATCCCAAAATTAAAGATAAAAAAGTACTCAGTTATAACGACTCTACAGGACAATGGGAGTATAAAAAAGTTACTCGCTGGCTAGATCGGGGTGAACGTCAAACCTTAGTTATTAAGACAACTAGCTGCGAAATCAAATGCACTGGCAATCATCTAATTAGGACAGATAGGGGATGGATAGCAGCAAAAGACGTAAAAGAAGGAATGAGGATACTGTCCCCTGCGAATGCGGATGTGCTACTCCCATTTACAAATTTGGGACAGATGGAGATGGACGCATCCGGCGATTTGTTAGTGGACACCAATTTAAAGGTAATACCTACGGGCAAAAAACATATAACCCTTCAATGGACTACAAGTTTGGAAACGGTCGAATCTGTCAGCCTCGCTGGGGTTGAGCAAGTTTATGATATTGAAGTAGCAGACAATCACAACTTTGTTGCTAATGGGCTACTGGTGCATAATTGTCATATGCTCAGTACCGCCGCATTCAATGCGCTACTTAAAACTCTAGAAGAACCACCTAAACATGTAGTCTTTGTCCTCGCAACAACAGATCCGCAAAGGGTACTACCGACAATTATTTCCCGGTGTCAACGGTTTGACTTTCGTCGGATACCCCTAGAAGCAATGGTGCAGCACTTAAATATGATTGCTACCAAAGAAAACATTAATATTAATTGGGAAGCGATTACGCTTGTGGCTCAAATTGCTCAGGGAGGATTGCGGGATGCTGAAAGCTTACTCGACCAACTAAGTTTATTGTCAGGGGAAGTCACGCCGGATCGAGTTTGGGATTTGGTAGGTTCAGTAAGTGAAAAGGACTTGCTCACACTTTTGAGTGCGATCGCCAAAGACAATCCCGAAGCAGTTCTAGATTGTACTCGTCAAATTCTAGATCGTGGTCGAGAACCTCTGATTGTTCTCCAAAATCTGGCTGCTTTTTATCGCGATTTACTCATAGCCAAAACAGCACCCAACCGTCAAAACTTGGTTGCTTGTACTCCTCAAACTTGGCAAGCTCTTGTTAATTCTGCTCAAAATTTAGATACCAGCACAATTTTACAAGGACAACAACACCTGAGAACTGCTGAGGTGCAACTAAAAAACACCACCCAACCACGCTTGTGGTTAGAAGTCACATTACTGGGATTGCTACCTTCAGCAACTATTATTAGCGCTCAACCAGCAACAACAAGCCGTGTAGCACCCACAGTATCACCAACTCCTTTTATCCCGCCTTCCCCAGTCTCTAACGGTAAGGTGACACAGGGACACGCAGAAACGACAACGCACGGACACTCTAACACGACTACGACACGACAACACGACGCAGACACAGGGAATTTAGATAAAACACTCCCTGCGTTTTCTTCCCCCACTCCCAGCACACCGCCCACCTCCCCATCTTCCACTGAAGAATCATTGGAAGGAACTTGGCAAAAAATAGTGGAATATTTGCCAATACCTGCCAAAGCACTCTTGAATCAGCACGGACGCTTATTAAGTATCGGCGATGGTGTTGCTGTTGTAGGTGTACCACCAAAGCTGATGAAACTTGCTCAAGGTAAATTAGCCGATGTGGAAGCCGCTTTTGTAAAAGTTTTTCAGCAAAAATATAAGGTGAGCTTGGTTCCAAACCAGGTAAAAACTTCACCTAGTAATGGAAAAAAAGATTTTCCTCAAAATAATACTCCTCAAGCTCATCAGCCCTCTCTACCTAGTTACAATCAACCACAATCACCTGTAGCTGAAAATCATCAACCAGTAAAACCACTTATTACAAAAACAGAATCGTCAACAAATCCTGCTGCGGCGCAAAGTTTGCCCACACCACAACATCAGATGTCAGCAGCCAATTGGGAAAGTGATGAAGGAGCGATCGCTGCCCAACGTCTGGCACAATTTTTTGATGGAGCAATTATTCGCTTTGCAGATGATGTAGTAGAAGTTACCGACTCTAACGCTACCTCAGATTGGGAAAACGAGGCAGAAGATGAATTGTGAGGCACATCCCCACCGCACAGGCGGATGGGGAATTCCGCCGAATTAGTTAAAAAGTAAAGGTAGTACGGAGTACACCAACAGTTGTTGTGTCGTTTCTGCTGTCGCTTTCGGGGTTAAACAACACAAATGCCCCAGGAGTAATGCTAATTTTATCACTTACTTTAAAAATGACTAACCTGCGGAATGTGGGTTCTAGAGGTCTTGCCTGAAGACACTGCTTGTGATATTAACTTACACATTCAACTATATTCAAACTATAAACACATAAAAATTAGGACAGAGTAGAATTAAGTCCTTAAAGTAAAAAGTAAATTACCTCAAAGCTTAATCAGGAGCATGTATGGAACCAATTATTGCTATAGTTTTAGTCCTTATAGGCTATGCTTTAGGATCTGCAAAACTAATTAATGAAGGAAATGAGGCTCTGGTGGAGCGTTTGGGTAAGTATCATCGCAAACTTAACCCAGGGCTAAACTTTATTATTCCCTTGCTAGATCAAATAGTGATGGAAGATACAAGAAGAGAACAAATCTTAGACATCAAGCCTCAAAATATTATCAGTAAAGATAATATCTCTGTAGAAATTGATGCAGTAGTTTACTGGCATATTCAAGATATCAGGAGAAGTTATTACGAGATAGAAGACTTGCAAGCCGCCCTGACACAATTGTCTACAACCACTATTAGAGAAATCCTTGCTCAACACACCTTGGAAGAAACCAATGTCTCACGCAGTGATATGGATAGAGCCATACTAGATGCTTTAAATGCAATTACACCAAAATGGGGAGTAGAAGTTATTCGTGTAGATATTCAAAGTATTACCTTACCCGAAAGTGTACGGAAGTCGATGGAAGAGCAGCGAGCTGCTGAAATTAAAAGTCGTGCTGCTATTTTAGAAGCAGAAGGAGAACGGCAAGCCGCAGTTAAAAAAGCAGAAGGAACTAAGAGATCGATGGAAATCATTTCGGAAGCCTTACGTACTAATTCTGAGAGTAAGGATATCTTGCGGTATCTTGTAGCACAAGATTATATCAATGCCAGCTACAGACTAGGTGAAAGTGAAAATGCTAAAGTCGTGTTTGTAGATCCTGGCAAATCGGCTGATATGATGGATTTGATCTCAGAGACAGTATCTCAAGAAGCTAATAACAAGAAATCAGAGAATGGTTCTTTATAAGGAAGGCTGGCTGAAAACCCGCCCCAAACAGCAACGCAATTGCAATTTTTGTGGCTAGTGACAAGGGTACAAAGTCGGAGCCGTAGTTTTTTCTTAATTAGGTTTTACTCCCAAATCCTAAACTGTTCCCTGTTAGAGTTCTGTTTTGAAAAACTCCAGTTCTCAACTTGGACGAGGTTTAATTACGACTGTCGAAAAATTGCATCTGCAACTAAGCAAACATCATGCATTTGTTTGACATCGTGAACTCGCAGGATATCGGCTCCCGTAAAGATTGCAGCACAACACGCCGCAGCCGTTCCCCAGACACGAGCTTTTGGGTCTGGTTGGTCTAAAACGCGACCAATAAAACTTTTACGCGATGGCCCTACTAAAATAGGGCAATTGAGCTTTCTTAGTTCTGGTAGGCGGCGAAAGATTTCTAAATTTTGCTCGTAGTTCTTGGCAAAACCGATACCAGGATCAATGATTATTTGCGTTTGATTAATACCCGCAGCTATTGCTGCTGCAATTCGTTCTGATAAAAAATTACAAATTTCACTCATCAAATCTTGATAATCAGTCATTTTTTGCATATCTTGTGGGTTTCCACGGGTATGCATTAATATAATAGGCACATCTAACTTTGCTACAGACGATAACATTTCTGGATCAAATATACCTCCAGAAATGTCATTAACGATATCTGCACCTGCTTTTACCGCAGCGATCGCTACTTCTGAGCGTGTAGTATCTATAGAAACAGGGATGTAAATTTTTGACCTTAATACCTGCAATATAGGTAAAACACGGTTAAGTTCTTCAGCAGTTGAAATTTGCTCTGCTCCTGGTCGGGTTGATTGACCACCAATATCAATAATATCTGCTCCTGCGGCTTGGAGTGCTTGCGCCTGTGTCAAAGCAGTAGCGATCGCATTAAATTCACCACCATCACTAAAACTGTCGGGGGTGACATTTAAAACGCCCATTAAATAAGTTCGCCGTCCCCACTCAAAATAGCGATCGCGAATAATTAAGTTGCTTGTCATTTCCACAGAGTAGGTGGGCAACGCCCACCACACTAGTTGTAATTCACTTATAATTTACAATCCGGGCAAAACTTGCAGGTTCTAAACTTGCTCCTCCCACCAACACACCATCAATTTCTGGTTGTATCATAATTTCATCAATATTATTCGGTTTAACTGAACCGCCATATTGAATTGGGACATCAGGATTTTTTAATTGCTTGCGAATGACGCTGATGACACGATTGGCTTCACTGGTTTCACAGGTATCACCAGTACCAATTGCCCAAATCGGTTCGTAAGCAATCACTAAATTTGTCTGATCAACATTCACTAGACCTTTTTCTAACTGCCTGATAATGAGCGATTCTGTTTCCCCAGCATCTCGTTGTTGCTTTGTTTCGCCTACACATAAAATCGGGGTCAAATCATTCTTTTGAGCAGCTTTAAGGCGTAAATTGACGGTTTCATCCGTTTCCCCAAAATACTGCCGTCGTTCACTATGACCGACAATTACATAGCGTATTCCTACTTCTTGTAACATCGGTCCGGAAATTTCACCCGTATAGGCACCACTTTCTTCCCAATGGACATTTTGCGCCCCCAGTTGTATACGGCTACCATGCAAACTCTTGGATAAAAGATTTAAATCAGTGAAGGGGACGCATAATACCACTTCTCTGCCTTGGGGAGTTTCTTCTAAGGCAGGCAGAAATCCTTGTAAAAACTCTTGAGACTCTGCCTGAGTTTTGTACATTTTCCAGTTTCCGGCAATTACTATTTTCCGCACAGGTGATTTCGTCAAGCTCAAAACTATACATAATGCAATCTTCACTCTAGAACATTTTGGGTAACAAAGACTCTAGTTAGTTTTATTATCTAAACAAAATCCCCCACCTTTCGGCAGGGGATTTTAATTGCTTATCTATCAAAACTAGTAGTCGAATTAACCGAACTTACCAGCCGTCGAGGCAATCAGGAATGCTGCGTAGGTAAGGACGTAGCCCACAGCGAAGTGAGTTAAACCAACCAAACGAGCTTGAACGATCGACAAAGCAACAGGCTTGTCTTTCCAGCGAACCAGGTTCGCAATTGGAGTACGTTCGTGGGCCCAAACAAGAGTTTCGATCAACTCTTGCCAGTAACCTCTCCAGGAGATGAGGAACATGAAACCAGTTGCCCAAACTAGGTGTCCGAAGAGGAACATCCAAGCCCAAACAGATAGGTTGTTCATGCCGTATGGGTTGTAACCGTTAATTAACTGAGCGGAGTTAGCCCACAGATAATCACGGAACCAGCCCATTAAATAAGTAGAAGATTCGTTGAACTGAGCAACGTTTCCTTGCCAAATACCTAGATGCTTCCAGTGCCAGTAGAATGTCACCCAACCTACTGTGTTTAATGCCCAGAAAGTAGCTAGGTAGAAGGAGTCCCAACCGGAGATGTCGCAAGTACCGCCACGACCAGGACCGTCACAAGGGAAGGCATAACCAAAGTCCTTTTTATCGGGCATCAGCTTAGATCCACGAGCATCCAAAGCACCTTTAACTAATATCAGTACTGTGGTGTGGATCGCCAGAGCAAAGGCATGATGTACTAGGAAGTCACCAGGGCCAATTGTTAGGAACAAAGAATTAGTGCCAGAATTGATTGCATCCAGCCAGCCTGATAACCAAACGTTACCGTAGTTGGGATAAGCTGTGTAAGCAACGCTATCTGGGTTGGACAACAGAACGTTGAGTCCGTACAGCGCTTTACCGTGAGAAGCTTGGATAAATTGAGCAAACACAGGCTCAATCAATATTTGTTTTTCAGGTGTGCCAAAAGCAACTACTACGTCGTTGTGAACATACAGACCCAAGGTGTGGAAGCCCAAGAATAGGGATACCCAGCTGAGGTGAGAGATGATCGCTTCTTTGTGCTTCAGTACACGTTCAAGTACATTGCCCTTGTTTTGTTCGGGATCGTAGTCACGTACCCAGAAGATGGCACCGTGAGCGAAAGCACCGAGCATCAAGAATATAGCAATGTACTGGTGGTGAGTGTACAGCGCTGCCTGAGTTGTGTAGTCCCTAGCAATAAATGCGTAAGGAGGCAGAGAGTACATGTGTTGCGCTACCAAGGAGGTGATTACACCCAAGCAAGCCAGGTGCCAACCTAACTGGAAGTGCAGAGAATTGTTGTAAGTTTCGTAAATGCCTTGGTGAGGCATGTTGAAGGGGCCTTCAACGGGCTTACCGAAGAAGGTTTTGGCATCCATCATTTCTTTGATGCTGTGACCGATGCCAAAGTTGGTTCGGTACATGTGACCAGCAACAATAAACAGAACTGCGATCGCCAAGTGGTGGTGAGCCATATCAGTCAACCACAGCGATTCAGTTTGGGGATGGAAGCCACCCAAGAAAGTTAGAATCGCAGTACCAGCGCCTTGGGAAGTACCAAACACATGGCTAGCGGTGTCAGGGTTTTCCGCGTAAACACCCCAGTTACCAGTGAAGAAGGGCTGCAAGCCTGCTGGGTGAGGTAAGGTACTGAGGAAGTTATCCCAGCCTACGTGCTGTCCGCGAGATTCAGGGATCGCAACGTGGACTAAGTGACCAGTCCAAGCTAATGAACTTACACCAAATAGACCTGCCAAGTGGTGGTTAAGACGAGACTCAGCCATCTTAAACCAAGCTAGGCTAGGACGGAATTTGGGTTGTAAGTGCAGCCAACCAGCAAACAAGAACACAGATGCTAACACCAGCAGGAAGATGGAACCCACGTACAGGTCGCCATTTGTCCGCATACCGATGGTGTACCACCAGTGGTAAACACCAGAGTATGCAATATTTACTGGGTTGCTAGCACCACCTTGAGTAAAAGCTTCGATCGCTGGTTTACCAAAGTGGGGGTCCCAAATCGCGTGAGCAATAGGACGGATATGAAGAGGGTCTGTAATCCACTGTTCAAAGTTACCTTGCCAGGCCACGTGGAATAAGAGGCTGGAAGCCCACAGGAAAATGATTGCCAGATGACCGAAGTGAGTAGCGAAAATCTTTTGGTAAAGATTTTCTTCGGTCATGCCATCATGGCTTTCAAAATCATTTCCCATAGCCATCGCATACCAGATCCGACGTGTAGTCGGATCTTGTGCGAGATCCTGGCTAAATTTTGGAAATTTTGTTGCCATAGCTTTTGATAAGTCCTCTGACTTTTAGCCATCACGTATCAGCTTTGTTAGTTGTTAGTTGTTAGTTGTTAGATACTTAGTATTTAGTTGCCAGTTGTTAAAGGAATTATCAACTATTAACAAATAACCAAGTTTTACTAACTCCCAACTACTAACGACTAACTCTTCTGGCTGATTGCTAACCTACTGAAAGAATGTGTGCGTGGAAGAATGCCCAGGTTGTGGCAATTCCTCCTAATAGGTAGTGAGCGACACCAACAGCCCGACCTTGAATAATACTCAGAGCGCGGGGTTGAATTGCAGGTGCTACTTTCAGTTTATTATGCGCCCAAACAATGGACTCAATTAGTTCTTGCCAGTAGCCACGACCACTGAACAGGAACATTAAGCTGAATGCCCAAATGAAGTGTGCGCCCAAGAACATCAATCCGTAAGCAGACAGTGCGCTGCCATAGGAGTTGATGACTTGTGTAGCTTGCGCCCACAAGAAGTCACGCAACCAGCCATTGATGGTAATGGCACTCTGGGCGAAGTTGCCACCAGTGATGTGAGACACGTTACCAGCTGCGTCTACTGTTCCCCAAACGTCAGACTGCATTTTCCAGCTAAAGTGGAAAATTACAATCGAGATGGAGTTATACATCCAGAACAAACCAAGGAAGACATGATCCCAACCAGATACTTGGCAGGTGCCGCCACGGCCAGGGCCATCGCAAGGGAAGCGGAAGCCTAAGTTTGCCTTGTCTGGAATTAGACGAGAACTGCGGGCAAACAATACGCCCTTGAGCAGAATGAGGACTGTAACGTGGATGGTGAAGGCGTGAATGTGGTGAACCAAGAAGTCGGCTGTACCCAAAGCAATGGGCATCATTGCGATTTTTCCGCCTACAGCCACGATACCGCCGCCAAAGGCATAACTAACAGGTTGAAGCGCGTTGGGTGCGGTTGCACCAGGAGCTAGAGTGTGCAGGTTTTGCACCCACTGAGCAAATACGGGCTGCAACTGAATTGCAGTATCAGAGAACATGTCTTGGGGACGTCCCAAGGCACGCATTGTGTCGTTGTGAATGTAGAGTCCAAAGCTATGGAAGCCAAGGAATATACATACCCAGTTCAAGTGAGAGATGATTGCATCTCTGTGGCGAATTACCCGATCCAAAACGTTGTTTTGGTTCACTACTGGGTCGTAATCGCGCACCATGAAGATGGCGGCGTGTGCGGCACCACCAACAATCAAGAAGCCGCCAATCCACATGTGGTGAGTGAATATGCACAGCTGGGTGGCATAATCTGTCGCCAAGTACGGATACGGAGGCATCGCGTACATGTGGTGCGCCACGATGATTGTCAGCGAACCCAAGAAGGCAAGGTTAGTTCCTAATTGAGCATGCCAAGAGGTGATCATATTTTCATAGAGACCCTTGTGACCTTCACCGGTGAAGGGACCTTTGTGGTTTTCTAGGATCTCTTTGAGGCTGTGACCGATACCCCAGTTAGTACGATATTGATGACCAGCAATGATGAACAGTACCGCGATCGCCAAGTGGTGATGGGCAATATCTGTCATCCACAAGCCGCCTGTAACTGGGTTCAAACCTCCCTTGAAGGTGAGGAAATCTGAATATACACCCCAATTCAAGGTGAAGAATGGTGCCAGACCCTTAGCAAAACTGGGATACAGATCTATCAAGTTCGCTGAGTTCAGAATGAACTCGTGGGGCAAGGGTATATCCTTGACAGCGACTCCTGCATCTAACAGCTTGTTGATGGGGGCGGATACGTGGATCAAGTGTCCTGCCCAGCCCAAGGAACCACAACCTAGCAGTACTTGCAAGTGGTGATTCAGCATGGACTCAGCATTCTGGAACCATTCCAACTTGGGAGCGCGCTTGTGGTAGTGGAACCAGCCAGCAAACAAGAGTAAGCCTGCTAATACCAGACCACCTATAGCAGTGCAGTACAGTTGGAACGAGTTGGTAATACCCCAACCACGCCAAATTTGGAACAAGCCAGAAGTAATTTGAATACCGTGGAAGCCGCCGCCGACATCCCCGTTCAAAATATCTTGACCAACGATTGGCCAAACGACTTGAGCACTAGGTTTGACGTTGAGAGGGTCGCTTAACCAAGCTTCATAATTGGAAAAACGAGCGCCGTGGAAAATCATCCCGCTCAGCCACAAAGTCACTACGGCTAAGTGACCGAAGTGGGCTGCGAAGATCTTGCGGGAAATGTCTTCTAAATCGCTTGTATGTGTATCAAAATCGTGGGCGAGTGCGTGCAGGTTCCAAATCCATGTGGTGGTTTTGGGACCTTTGGCTAGAGATCTGTCGAAGTGTCCTGGTTTAGCCCAACGATCAAATGAAGTGGGTACCGGGTCATTATCGACTATTACTCTTGCCTTTTTTTCCTCTCGCTCCGGAGGACTTATTGTCATTCGACCTCCTCTCTTAAAAAGGACTGAGGAATCATGGTTACCACAGGGCGGCCTTCTTGGCTTTTGTAAACCTTAGTCGCATTCTCCATTAATTTTCTGGATCAGCGATGAAGACTTTAATGTGGAGAGTGGTTTCTGTTGAATTATAAAGTCTTCTCTTGCACATTGTTGGAGACATTTTAACAATAATTCAAAATCCTTAGAGTAATTGCATAATCTGCCTTCTGAGTTCAAAGCACTTGTCAAAAAGTCAATAGTTTCTCCATATATTTTACAAAGGGAAACAATTCGCAAAAATTATAGTTAAATTTTGAGTAGTATAGTCTATCTTTTAATTACAACATTATTGCCAAATCAGGCTATTTCTGTTAGAGGCACTACTAAATGATAGTTAAATTACTATTAAGAAAAATAGTGATATTTATTTCATAAGATTAACTTATGCCGACATACGTAAATTAATATTTAAATTTTTGTTGCAAGAGATAATACAGATTTCATCTTTATGGCTCATGTTTTTGAGTGGATAGTTTGAGCAAAAATAATCTGTCAGTTGTTAATGAGTAACTAAAAAACATGAATTCGTGGCGGACGACGGCTATAACTCTCCTAAAATCGCTCATCACTTTTGTACTTGTGTTGAGTTTGACGAGTTGTGGTGAAAAAGCTGTTAGCCAAGAACCATTTGGTAACTTGCAACCAAACTCCCAAATTTCAACAAAGCAATTCTCAGAAGTTGCGCCACCGACTGTAGTCCAAGAACTACGAAATACTACTGACTTATACAGACCGCAGGTATCAATTATTTCGCCTAAATCAGATGAAATCCTTCCAGATAATACAGTCACAGTCAGTTTTCAAATCAAAGATCTTCCGATTTATAAAGATCCAAAATTCAATTTAGGGCCTCATCTGGAAGTAATTCTGGACAACAAACCTGCTATATCAATTTATGACCTAAATCAACCCCTAGTTTTATCTGACTTACCTCCAGGTACTCATACTCTACGTGTTTTTGCGTCACGTCCTTGGCGTGAAAGCTACAAGAATGAAGGTGCTTACACCCAAACAACATTTCATGTTTTCACAAAGAGTGATAGTAATAACCCTAATCCAGCATTACCCTTGTTAACTTACAACAGTCCTGATGGTAACTATGGGGCAGAACCAATTTTACTGGACTTTTATTTAACCAATGCGCCCTTACATCTACTAGCTAAAGACAATCCCGACAATTTATTTGCAGATTGGCGTATTCGTTGCACAATTAATGGTGAAAGCTTTGTTCTTGATAGCTGGCAAGCTGTTTACCTCAAAGGCTTTAAACCAGGTAAAAACTGGGTGAAGCTAGAGTTTCTTGATAGCCAAGGTAACACTGTCAAAAATGAATTCAACAGCACAGTCAGATTGATCACCTACGAGCCAAAAGGAAAAGACACTCTTTCTCAAATTTTCAGAGGACAACTCTCAGCAGATCAAGTTCGCACAATTGTAGATCCAAACTACACATACACAGTAAAAACACCAACTGCTGAACCTACACCAGAAATATTACCTGAACAAGAAAATCTTGTTGTTCCTGAATCTGAACCGACAACTACCCCTAGAGTCACACCTAGCGTTGAAACTACACCAGAACCACAACCTCAACAAGAAAAACAACCTGTTCCGGAAACACAACCGACGCCAAGTGTCACACCGACTGTTGAATCGACACCAGAAATAGCACCCAAACAAGAAAAACCTATTCTGAAAACAGAACCGACACACACCCCTAGCATCACACCTACTGTTGAAACTACACCAGAACCTATTCTAGAAACACAATCCCAGAAACCAAGATTTGGTGGCTTTTTTAAACGTCGTGCAACTAAAGTACCCACTCCACAACCAACTGTGGAACCATATCCAGAAGTGAATACACCCACATTACCAGAGATAATTATTGAGTCGCCAGTATTAGAATCATCAGAACAGGAAGATCAGGAAACTCCAACCTCTGTAGAAAACGATTAAGCAATAGTTTGTAGTAAGTGCTTTAGCACTTCTAAAATTTAAGTACTAAAGTCCTTACTATAAACACATAGCTTTTTGATTAAACAGTAAAAATACTTAACTGTAAATGCTGGGATAAAGCCTGAACTAATGCGATCGCACCCACGGGATTACCTGCACTATCTAACGGAGGACTATAACAAGCGATCGCACCTTCACTTGGCACTACTGCTAAAAGTGTACCGCTAATCCCGGATTTCATCGGCAGACCAATTTTTACGGCATATTGAAAAGAAGCTTCGTACAGTCCACAGGTTAACATCAGGGCGTTGACAATCTGACGATGTTGGGGTGATATTAATTCACTTGCACAAGCTAAGAGTTTTCCTATATTTGCTAAGTCTATGACTGTCCCAGATAAACAGCATATTTGCTCATATGTGTCAAGAGCAATTGCTGGATTATTTACATAACCAGCCTCGGCTAAATAGCAGGTAATATCTTGGTTAGTTTGAGAACCTGTGGAACGTACCGATGCGAGTGTGATTTCATCCAACTTAAGTTGACAACCTGCGATTTGGTTTAGCCATTGACAAAATTTTTGAGTGCGATCGCTGGCGTTGTTTCCTGGTAGTTTATCAGCAAGAGTAATTGCTCCACTGTTAATCATCGGGTTGCGAGGATGTCCACCATCAGCAACTAGTTGTTCTATAGAATTAAAAGCATCAAGGGATGGTTCAACCCCAACCCAGCTAAAAACGGTTTCACTTCCCAAACATTCCAATAGATACAATAACGAAAACGGCTTGATAGCACTCATTAAGGGAAAAATACAAACCGTATCGCCAGCACTGATACTTTCTCCTGATACACAACAAATGTGAACAGCAAACCAATTGGAATTAGCTACAGCTAACTGGGGAATGCGCTCAACAACTTGTCCTTGAGATGCTTGGATTTTGGCTTGCTGTATACAAGTTAATAATTTAATATCAGTTAATTTTACAAGTCTTTTCAACGGTGAAACAACGCTCACAAATTTTATTATTAACTATACTCTAAATGGCTAAAAACTGGACTTTTTAAATGTCTGAAATTTGAGAGTCGTCAATAAGCTATTTAGCTTTTACTGCTTATCAGTATTCTCTAATAAAATTCCAAAAATGCTCAATCAGATTTAACTGTGGATAATAAGATGGTAAATAACTCTTCTTATATACCCAACTTTTTTGCATAGTTCTGTACCAATTGGCACTTCTAATACCTGGCTTTATCTAATATAATAATAATTGGTATGTTTAGTCCGAAATTAGCTTATACGGTTAATGTTGTTTTTGATATTTTACACAAGCTACAGATCTCTTTATGCTTCAAATTGAAGTGCGGAGTGTAGGTGTATAGTCGTTAATGTAGCTTTGGCGATTCAATGAGTAACTTTCAAATCGATATCGACTTTAGTAATGTTGATTTTTCTTCCCTTGAGACAGAAGACGATTTTCAAGCAGAGGCAAAAAAATTACTGCCGAATGCACTGATAAAGCTAGGTGAAGCTGTGGGTGAAAAGACATGGGAGGAATTACAAAAAGGGCTGAAACAACCAGGAAATAAACTCAAATCTTCTGAACGCGAGAAGCGTAAGTTTATGCAAGAAACAGGAAGAACTTATCAAAGAAATGCAAGTAGCACTCTCAAGCAAGAACTGGCAGACTACATAGTAGAGCAATTATCTCAGCATAAAAGACAATCCTCATAACAGCGCTGAAAAGCTCAGTCAATGTCCGAGGAATTGGCTTTTGAAGCCCACACTTACCAATGAGTGGAAGTGTGGGAGCATGTCACTGTTCCATATCAGGAATTATCTAGGATAAATATGCAGTCTAGGAGCTATCCCTGGATTGACGATCGCTGCTAACTCTTCAGAAGACAATTTGCTCAGTTCTGTCTGTAGTTCTTCAACTGTGAAGTCATAGCCACGTTCTTGAGCAATCTGGATGAAAGCTTCTGGGTTTGCTGCTGCTTTGAGTCTTTCCTTTAATGCTTGATCTTGTTTAACTGCTTTGAAAAGTTGAGCTGCATTATTCTGTGTCATGTCAGTCTCTCCTATTTGAAATATCAGATTTCAATGTAGTTATTTAACTCCTGCGGTTTCACCAAATCCACCCAAGGTCGCTGCTAACTAAAGTCTTATACTTCAATCTTGAACTAAGGAGGAGAATGTCTGATTAACTTTGACAAAAAAATATAAGTTTACACTTGATTTGTGAAGCGATCGCTCCCTCTTCAGCTATTGGATAGAGCCAATCGCTACGGGAGTAGCACCATTAGCTATAGTTAAAATTGAGGGAGATCGCCTGATCCCTGTTTATCAACGACTAAGCCAGTTTGCGAAAAGCTTTTGAGCATAGGTGTGAAGCAGGAAAATAGTTTGTTTCTGGAAAGACAAGCATTCATGTTGTAGATCTTTGATATAGACCAATCCAATGGCTGTGAGGAGTGAGCAATAAAAAAGATTTGTGAATTTTATTGATCGCTAAATTGGTCTAGAAACAGAAGAATTGCGGTTATCTGATTCGTAGAAGTGTCAGTCCATGCATAACTCATTGAACAAACTTTTGGCTTACATGCTTATCGCTACTTTAGTAGGCTGTGCTACTCAACAGAGTCAGCAACTACAGCAAACAGACATTGAGCAGTCCAGTTCTAGTGGAGGACAGCAGCAGTGTTCGCGTATTGAAGTGCGCCAAGACAACGGCAAAACCGAGGTCAAGCGCTCAAATGACTGTTAATAAGGTGATCCATTGCTGAGTCACCCTCGCATCTACCTCTACAAAAAATACATTTTCCAATAGACATCTCCGAAAAAGACGATAAAAGCCTTGTACAATCAGGGTCAATCGATTTTGGATTTTGGATTTTAGACTTCGTCGTGACACTTCGACAGGGAGCATCCCAATTTTTTAATATACCGCGCTTGGGTCTCAACCCGTAGGGTTTTTTGAAAATTTGGGATGCTCTCATGGGCATGTTAAGAATTCCCAGTTCCCTGTTAATGTACTTATTTAGTCCTTCTTCATCCAACTAAACATCGCGCGTAAATCTTTGCCAACTTCCTCAACTTGATGTTCGGCTTCTTTACGACGCATCGCAGTAAATCCAGGTTTACCAGCTTGGTTTTCTACCACAAATTCCCGTGCAAATTGACCAGTTTGAATTTCTTGGAGAATTTTTTGCATTTCTGCCTTGGTTTGTTGGTTGACAATCCGAGACCCACGGGTGTAGTCACCATATTCTGCGGTATTAGAAATGCTATCACGCATTTTCGCTAGCCCGCCTTCCACAATCAAGTCAACAATTAATTTAACTTCGTGGAGACATTCAAAATAAGCTAACTCTGGTTGATAACCAGCTTCTACCAAGGTTTCAAATCCGGCTTTAATTAAGGCACTCAAACCACCACACAATACTGCTTGTTCACCGAATAAGTCAGTTTCAGTTTCTTCGCGAAAGGTAGTTTCAAGAACGCCTGCGCGTGTACCACCAATACCTTTAGCATAGGCCATGGCGCGATCGCGTGCCTGTCCAGAAGCATTTTGATACACAGCAAACAGACAGGGTACTCCTTGTCCTTGTTCGTAAGTTCGTCGTACCAAATGTCCTGGTCCTTTGGGTGCTACCATGATCACGTCTACCTCAGCAGGTGGTACAACTTGACCAAAGTGAATATTAAAGCCGTGGGCAAAAGCTAGGACGTTTCCTGGTTCTAAATTGGGTTCGATTTCGTTTTTGTAAACAGTTCTTTGAACTTCATCAGGTAATAAAATCATCAACAAGTCAGCTGCTTTGGCTGCATCTGCTACATTCTTAACAGTTAACCCAGCAGTTTCGGCTTTTGCCACTGACTTACTGCCCGGATATAATCCGACAATCACGTTCATACCACTATCTTTAAGATTGAGGGCATGGGCATGACCTTGGGAACCATAACCAATGATAGCAATAGTTTTTCCAGCTAAAAGGTCTAAATTTGCATCTGCGTCGTAATACATCCGAGCCATAAGCGCATCTCCAGTCAGCAAGCATCCTGTTTTATTGCAGACTTGTTATTTTACCGGATTATGATGCTGTTTCTTGATCTATTATTTGTACTTCCTGATCAGATAATCTCAGATCCACACCCCGTACGGTATCTTCGATACTAGAAATTTTACTGGCGCCAGGAATGGGTAGGATACATGGCGATTTTGCACGTAACCATGCCAGTACGATGTTATAAACTGATACGCCTTTTGTTTTGGCTAATTGAGCGATCGCTGGGATATCTTGTAAGTTGCCATGGCGGCGACTCCCACCAAAAGGACTCCAAGGTAAAAAAGTTAAACCCTCAGCCTCGCAATATTCTAGAACTCCGTCGAATTCCGCCTGACGCTGCCAAGGATTGTATTGATTTTGCACTGAAACGATATCAACTACATCTCTAGCCCTTTTTATTTGTTCTACAGAAAAGTTAGAAACTCCTACAAACCGAATAATTCCCTCTGTTACTGCTTCTTTTGCTGGTGTGAGGGATTCTTCAATAGAATATTCGGGATCAGGTGTGTGATATTGCCATAGATCAATGGGTTTATTACCACCTAAAGCCCCAAAGCTTACACGAATTGTTTCTCGCAGGTGATTGGGATTACCGTTACGTGTCCAACTACCATTCGGACGCATTAAGCCACCCTTTGTTGCCACAATCACATTACTGGTATCACCATTGTAAGTTTGTAAAGCTTTGTGAATCAGTCGTTCATTATGATGTTTGTCTGTTTCATCTTTACAATAAGAATCAGCAGTATCAATGAAAGTGACTCCCAATTCCAAAGCACGCTGAATAACATTGATTGACTCTGATTCTGGAGGGCGGTTACTTAACGACATCGGCATACCCCCCAAACCGATGATACTCACATCAACACTTGTGTTACTTAGTTGTTTTTTTTCCATGTTTATGGCTAAGTTCTCAGTACTCTTAACCTAACTCTAGCGCTTTCTCTTATGAAAAACTAATTAAGAATTTAGTATTTGAATAACCTGTTATTTGCAGGTTTTGTCAAGCTAATTGCTTTCGAGAACTTTTCACTATTGTTAATTAAATTACTTGCTTGAAAATAGAACGTAAAATAGCAGGAGTATAAAAAACAATTTTAGGACTTACTCATGACAGGAAAAAAGTATAAGGTGACACTTCAGACATTGGATTTTGATTTTTCTATGATTTTTAAGCGATCGCTATACATCAAACTATGAGCGAGAAAAGCCTCAAACATAGATTCTTGAAGCACAAAATCATAAATTTGTATAGTGAGGAAATTTCCAATTTTGATGTATTGTAGTTATTCATGTTTATTAATCAACAACAAGTATTTTTTATTTTTATGTTGATCAACAAAAAATTTTGCTAATGTGTACTGCTATTAGATGTTATTTGACTTGATTTTTGCGATATACTTCAATAGTTGTCACTAAAGTCAGGGCTACAACAATGGTATTTTTCATGGCTCTATTCTTAATTAGTATATATTTTATTAATCAAAAATTCTATTGACTAAAAGATAAATTAATCACCAGTATAATTTCTGGGAAATCCTCAACGTTCTATTAAGTTTGGGTAAAATTTTTGAGAAAACTATAAAATTTTATTATGTTCAATAAAATAATATCAATATCTATGAAAAATAGAATAAGTAAATAGTTTTTACTTCAAGAAAGCTTCATAAAACTGTAAGTAATCTTTAGTTATATTATGGGACGCTACCAAAAAATTACTGCATAAGCATATATTTATTTTTCTGGAGTCAAAATATGGCGCAGCCCAGGGAAGCAGTTACTACCATCACTTTTATTGATAACTATTGTGCAAGCTACAAATATCTTTTCCCCGAAGTGAGAAGTTTTGAGTTCTTCAAGTGGTTGCATTTAGGCTTAATTTCCGATATAAATCGCAAAAGTTTACCTGCGATCGCTAAATATTTGGGGTTAAATAATCAAGCTTTACTGCATTTTGTCACAGAATCACCTTGGCAAATACAAGAATTAAGAAATCAAAGATTATCTCTGATTCGTCAGGTTTTGCAGGGGAGAAGTTTCACTCTAATTATTGATGATTCTGGAGATAAAAAGAAAGGTAAAACAACAGATTATGTGGACAGACAATATATTGGTAACTTAGGCACCGTTGAAAATGGAATTGTTTCCATTAATGCCTATGCTTTTATAGATGGGTTAATTTTTCCTCTTATATTTAAAATCTTCAAGCCACCAAAAAGATTAAAACCAGGTGAGACGTTTAAAACGAAGCCTCAATTAATTGCTGAGATAATTGAAGAATTACAAGAAAAAAGATTTAAATTTGACTTAGTATTAGCAGATAGTACCTATGGAGAGTATGATACCCTCGTTCATATTTTCAATCAGTTTCAGTTGAATTTCATCACAGCTATTAGGAGTAATCATGGTTTTTGGTTGGCACCCACTCAAAAACCTAGATACACCAGTTGGAAAAATTTTCATCGCATTTTCAGTAACGGTAAAACAGAACAAAGCTACATTCGTGAAATTATCTTTGGAAGTCGTCGAGAACTTCGCTACTGGCAAATAACAAACAACAAAGAACAATCACCGGAAAATTATAGTTTGTTTTTAATCAGTAATTTACCAAAATCTATTAATTCAGCAGTTGAGAATCCTTATGGATTAATAACTTGGTTAGAGTATGGCTGTAAACACAGTAAAAATTACATAGGTTGGTCAGATTTCCGCATCACTAACTACGAGCAAATAGAACGTTGGTGGGAAATAGTGTGTAGTGTTTACTGTATGCTGAGTATGCAGTTCCATATTTTCCAGCAAAAGTCTAATCAACAAAGCCAAGATGGAAAAGCTGAACTTATTGCCTAGATTATTTAATTTAGAGGGGGAATAAGAATTAGGAATTAGGAATTGGGGATTGGGGATCGGGGAATTATACTAAAAATGATTTAAAGCTTTACTTATTTGAAATTTGATAACTGATAATTGATAACTGATAACTGATAACTTCACTGATCATTAGATATCCCAAAACGGTATCCTTTACCGTAAACACTATGAATTAATTGCGTTTCATTCGGTAACTCAATCTTGCGCCGTAACAGACGTATCAACGCAGCAATAACATTACTACTGGGTTGTTCGTGATCTTGCCACAAAAATTGCATGATCTGAGTGTGGGTCAGTAACTTGCCAGTATTTTCCATAAAATATTGCAGTAACTGACTTTCTTTTTGTGAAAGTTCTATCACTCGTTCTTGACGATAGGCGACTTGATTTTCCAGATCAAGTTCTAAATCAGCTACTGACAAGCGATTTGTATGTATCTCAGGCGTTTGGGAAGCAGAACGTCGTAATAAAGCACGGACTCTTGCTAGTAACTCTCGCAATTCAAAAGGTTTAACTAAATAATCGTCTGCACCCGCATCTAAACCTTCAACTCGGTCATCAAGAGTATCTTTGGCGGTCAGAAATAATACAGGAGTAATAACGCCTCGATCGCGTAATTCTTGACATATCTCCAATCCTGTTTTTCCAGGCAGCATCCAATCTAAAATCAGTAAGTCGTAATTACTTGTTTGCGCTAGTTGACTGCCACTTCTACCATCATAAGCAGCATCGACACTGTATCCCTCACGACTTAATATCCGACTCAAGGGATCAGTCAATTCAATTTCATCATCAACTACTAAAATTCGCATGGTCAGCCATCAACCTTTAACCATCAGCTTTCCTGTATTATTATCATGCTGACTGCTAATGCCACTTATGCTTACTGTTGCACTGCCAAAAGGTGAACTTCTTAAAAATAGCATCCAATTGCTACAAACTGTAGGGCTAGATTTTAGTGCTTTTTTAGACTCTGGGAACCGACAATTACAGATTACTGATACAAACGCAAAAGCCAAAGGACTATTAGTTAGAGGTCAAGATGTGCCAGTTTACGTAGAATACGGTCAAGCACAACTGGGTATTGTAGGTTACGATGTCCTGCGAGAGAAAAAACCGCAAGTGGCACATTTAGTTGATTTAGGGTTTGGGTATTGTCGCATGTCGGTAGCGGTAAAGCAATCAAGCCCTTACCGATCGCCACTCGATTTACCTGCTCATGGTAGAGTTGCATCCAAATATGTCAACTGTGCGCGTGAATATTTTCATGGTCTAGATTTACCCGTGGAAATTGTACCGCTATATGGTTCTGTAGAACTAGGCCCAATCACAGGCATGTCTGAAGCGATCGTTGATATAGTTTCTTCAGGGCGGACATTACGCGAAAATGGTTTGGTGGAAATTGAAGTGCTGTATGAAAGTACAGCGCGATTGATTGCTCATCCTTTAAGTTATCGCCTCAATACAGATAACCTCAGTGATTTGATAAGCAAGATAAGAGAGACTATTTTGATAACTGTATAATATGTATTCTTTATGTCTTAGTGTCTTGATGGTTAGTTTAAACCACCAAGACACTGAATATACAAAGCAAAATCATAATTTCTATAAACTTTAACACAACTATAAAATGTCAAATCAGAGTATAGATTTTGACGCCAACCCACCAGTTACAAGCAACGAATATGACAATATGGCGCGAATAGCTCTACCTGGCTATGACGCCATGCATACAATGGTGTTGTCTTGTTTGCGATCGCACCTACAAGAAAAAGCAAATCTGTTGATCGTCGGTGCTGGTACGGGGATGGAGTTAGTCAAGTTTGCTCAAGGTAATCAATACTGGCACATGTTAGGTGTAGATCCGTCTGCTGATATGCTCTCTATTGCCCAAGAAAAAATACAGCAGCACGGATTATCTCAACAAGTCACCCTATTTCGGGGATACACTCACGATTTGCCTACTAATCCTTTATATGATGCAGCAACTTCTATCTTAGTGATGCATTTTATTCCAGATGATGGCAGTAAACTGGCTTTTTTACGAAGTATCGCCCAACGTTTGCAATCATCAGCAGCTTTCATCTTAGTAGACGTGTTTGGTGAAAAAAACACTCGTGAATTTGAGCGGATTGTTTCTTTTATCAAAGAATATTGGCAAGAAATGAAAGTACCGCCAGAAAAGATCGCCGGGTTGTTAGAATCACTTAACACAGGTGTTTATCCGATTTCAGAAGCTAGAGTATTGGAGTTGTTACAGCAAGCTGGTTTTGTAGATGTGATGAGATTTTATACAGGACTTTGGGTTAGTGGTTGGGTGGCGATCAAAAAATAAAGCGATCGCCCAAAAGTGTCAAAGCACCGCCAGATCTTTAAAACAGCGACGTGTTAACTCCAGACGAGCAGATGGATCTTTCTTGTTACGAATATCAATGTTAGTAGCAAAAAAGTAAACATTATTTCCTCTTTCCAAGTAACCAACATACCATCCGATTTGCGGTGTAACGTTGCCCACAAAACCGTTACTTTTTACTTTTGCCTTGTTTGGTCAATTATTCCCCATAGTGACCGCCAGTGATCTTACCCCGGAAGACAATGTATTGATAAAGGTTGTAGAACAACATCACGGGAATCAGTGCGCCAATGAAAATAATCATAAAAACCAGCGCACTCGGATCAGCAGCAGCTTCATAAATGGTGATTTCAGTGGGAATAATGTAGGGAAAAACAACCATTGCTAATCCTATAAATGTCAGCAAAAACAACAGAATTGTCCAGATCAAAGGCGCTCTTTCTTCTTTGCGAAACAAGCTTCTAATTAATAGCGATATCAACAAAACTCCCAACATCGGAATCACAGCAAATACATACACCTGCGGGCGATGGAACAAACGCTCTCTGGCGTAATCGAAAAATATTGGAGTGCCAATTGTAATCAAAATGGCTCCGATCAGAGTTGTCACTGCTGCAATCTTCGCAGTTTTATAGTGGGCTTGTTGTAATTCGCCTGTGGTTTTCCATACTAAATAAGTGGAGCCAATCAAGACATAGCCCTGAATCAGAGTCAAAGCAACCAGTACAGTTTGCCAACTTAACCAATCCCAAGTTGTACCGATAAAGTGGCCTGTTTGGTCTACCTTAATTGCTTTGAGTACACCACCAAGGGCAAATCCTTGACCTAATGCTGCGAGAAAACTTCCAGCACCAAAAGCAAAGTTCCAAAATAATTTTCGTTGGGCTTGTTCGCGAAATTCAAATGCGACAGCACGAAAAATCAGCCCAAATATCATCAACAAAATGGGAATGTAAAGGGCATTCAAAATTGTGGCATAGGCAAGGGGAAATGCCCCAAACAAACTACCACCCATCAAAACTAACCAAGTTTCATTCGCATCCCAAATATTACTCAAGCTAGTCATTAAAATGCCACGACGTTCTTCGTTGGAAGCAGTCAGAGATAAAATTCCGACCCCCAAGTCAAACCCATCCAACATGACATAGAGAAACAAGAAAAGAGCTAAAATACCGAACCATACTTGCGGTAAAAAATAATTTAGTGTTTCCATCACACCTCCTATTGCTGTGCTTCCACAGGACGCTCATCCGGGATAAATTCTCCAGGAGTAGTTTCGACTGCGGGTTGGTTTTCTACGCCTGGTATTGGTAAATCTAGTCTTGGCCCTCTACGGATAATCCGACTACCGAAGTATAAAACGGTGAAAAATAAAATGCTGTAAACGGTTGCAAACCCAATTAAAGATGTTAAGACATTACTTGCAGGCAAATCTGAAGCAGCATCAGCAGTACGAATCAGTCCGTAGACAGTCCAGGGTTGTCTGCCTACGCAACGGACTATCCAACCTGACTCTACCGCAATGTATCCTAAAGGAGCAGCAAAAATCCAACCCAGCATTAACAAGCGTTGTTGGGCAATGTTTTCGGGTGAGAGTTTACCGCGTAGCCATTGTAGAGTGCTGACTAGCATTAATCCTGCTAAGAAGAAACCAATGGCAATCATGATCCGGAAGGAGTAATAAATTAATCCGATCAGATGTGGTCTATCGGCTGGTTGCCATTCTTTTAAACCACGCACAGGTTCAGAAAGTTTTTGCTTGAATTCCAAAATATAGCCCAAAGCATTGGGAACGATGATTTCCCAGTCATTTTTCTCGGCTTGTTCATTGGGTAAAGCCACCAAACTCCAATCTGCTGGTTGTCCAGCTGGGGTTGTATGCCATTGCGCCTCCATTGCTGCTAATTTGGAAGGCTGGTAGTGATATACTTGCTCACCACTTAAATGTCCTACGTATATCTGTAATGGTGTGACTGCGATCGCAGTTGCTAAGGCAATTTTAAAAGCCTTGGCAAAAAAGGCACTTTGACGATTATTGAAAATATACCAAGCACTTATCCCACCAATCACAAACAGTGAAGTTTCCAGTGTGCCAAGAAACATATGTGACACACTCACCGCCATGAACGGATTGAAGATTCCTTGAAAGTAATCATGGACAATAAATTTACCGTTGACCATTTCTCCACCCGCAGGAGTTTGCAACCAGGAATTAGCTGCCAAAATCCAGAAAGTTGATAAGTTAGCACCAACGGCAACCAAAATAGTAGAGATAAAGTGAATGATCGGGTGAACACGTTCCCAGCCAAACACCATTATTCCTAAAAAAGCAGCTTCTAGCATAAATGCCCAAGAAGCTTCAAAGCCAATGACACTACCAAAGAAATTACCAATCGCTTCCGATAAAGGCGCCCAGTTTGTCCCAAACTGAAACTCCATCGGGATACCAGTAGCTACACCAATACCAAAGTTTAAAATATAGAGTTTTGACCAAAAACGAGCATGGTAGTAGTAATCTGGGTTACGAGTCTTCAACCATACTCCCTCTACAATCACTAGATAAATTGCCATACCTGTAGTTAGTACAGGCCAAAGCATATGAAATATGGCTGTCAAAGCAAACTGCATCCGCGACAGCGCCACGGTATTAGAGAGAAATTCCATAAGTCCTTCCTTTCACTGGTTGAACAACTATGTGTCAGGATTGTCACCCACTACATAAGCAGTGATTACTCATGACTGTGACAATCCTTTACAAAGTTTTAACGTATGACTTGATGTCGTCAGAGTCAAAGGTAGGCGATCGCAAATATTTCACAACGCTAACTCAGTGAAGCAGTATAATTTGCGGGAAGTCAATCTTTATACCCAATATCCATGCCCAATAATCTTGTATACATCATTATGGATAGCTGCCGATACGATAGCTATGCAGCTGCTGCAACACCCAATATTGATTTGCTAGGAAAAGCAGAGTGTCGCTATAGCTATGCATCTTGGACTTCTCCTTCTCACTACACCATGTTGATGGGCATGATTCCACATCAAAGTCCACGCGGTGTATTTGCTTCAGAAGTGTACAAGCAGGAGTTTGTCAAATGGGTGGATCGTTTGAATATCCCAAATCTGTCTTTTAAAACTTTTGTTCCTTACTTATCCTTGCCGAAAGTTTTACAAGACAATGGCTATAAAACAATCGCCAGGGTTTCCATGCCTGTTCTCAATCAATTTACCAACATTAACAAGTATTTTGATGACTATAAATTAATGCCAAATCATAATGATTTTCCATCCATGATTCATGAAATGGAATTTTCTGATGATCAACCTCGTTTTTATTTTTTCAATTTAGGTGAAACTCATTATCCCTATATGTTAAAGGGAGATGATATGCCTCGAATATCTGGTGTGCATGGAGTTTTTAAACATATTGATGAATTTTTGTTGGTTGGTAACCAATCAGAAGAAAAGAGGTTTTTTGAACCGGAGGAAATGACTCGCTTACACAAGCAACAAATTAATTGCGTAGAGTATGTAGATAAATTAATTGGTGATTTATTTCATAAATGTCCTAAAAATACCCACATGATTATTACGGCTGATCACGGCGAATTATTTGGAGAAGATGGTTATTTTGGACATGGACCAATTATGCATTCTAAGTGTTTTGAAGTTCCATTTTTAGAAGGAAGAAGACCGTAATCTGAATGTCAAAGTATAGCTGTAAGATGAAAATTCAAATTAGTTTCAAAGACATCTACCATTTTTTTATATCTAGATAGATTTTGTAGGAGGCGTGTAGTTTTTCACTCTCCCCCCACAAACGAGAGTTTGCAGCGTAGGTAAAAGCAAGGGGAGGCATCATATGGTAATGTAAAAAAAATCGGCAGTGAAATTTAAGCCAAGGGCGAATGAACCGACTGA
>JAESGT010000078.1_pt1 | contig 32926 bp, 14 predicted proteins | sample 9266261 | NCBI WGS metagenome assembly JAESGT01 (sample SAMN15741584, study PRJNA653494) | algae metagenome | isolation source: Pelatocladus maniniholoensis HA4357-MV3 and co-occurring heterotrophs from... | place: USA: Maniniholo cave near Haena, Hawaii | collected 2009-07-28 | reverse complement strand
ATCAACAAAATTGTTTTAAATTGAAGCTTATTTCCATAGCCAATATTCAATGGCACAGGAGGCGGGACATCGGAAATCGATGAGCGGAAAAATGTGTGCAAAAAGAATTTATGGACAAAGACGACTTTATAAATCCCATAAATAGTCAATAGCGCGATAGTTCTGAGAGTACGAAACCAGTTTTGTCTCGGTTTATTCGTCGTACCATCACTTGGTAATTTTCCGCCTTTTAGAGTAGTTGTAGTCATGGTTGTTACTCAACTTGGAGTTTACGTCTTTTTATTGATTAGGATCGCTAATTCATTGATATCTACGTTTCTTCAAGTGATTACTTGATGACATCAAACAAGAATGCCTAATGTTATATTCCAAGTCATGATATATCAATGATACTTAAGCTTTTTTAAAATGCATTAAACATCCCATAGTTTAAACAGCAAATAAAACTTTTGCTGCACACTTTCAAATGTTAGTTGTTGCCCTAACATCTCCTTTATAAAACGGCTTATATTCTGGGTTGATTAGCTTTGCTGTAGCGCCTTCAAAAAGCCGCTGCTAATTAAGTATGAAAAGTAAGTGGTGAATAATTTTTTGTTTATGGAAGGACAAACAATATTAGTGCCTGCCAGCCCATCAATAGTGTTATGACAGTCGAACTGTAGCGCTACTTTTTGTTTTAGCATATTTTGAGAAAAAAGAGGTAAAAGAGGATGCAAAGCATTTTTCAAAGAACGCTCTTCGTGAAGAATTAGCTCTGAGCGCCACTGATCATATGAAACCTCCTCTAATTGGTAGCCCAAAGAGCCAATCCAGTTAAATATGTCGTTGACGGGGGTGGGATAAGAGTTAATTACGTGGAAATCTTTTCCCAAAGATTTTTTCTGACGCGATAGATGAACAATAGCCTGGTTTACATAATCCACAGGAGTAATGTTGTCTACAATACCGTCCAGTTTTGGCATTTTTCCAAGCTGAATACAGCCTTTAATCATTCTGCAGATCAAGTCATCTGTATTACAAACTCCAGTTTTGCTGTGACCCGCTATTCTTGCTGCTCTATAGATAGAAACAGGAAGTCCTCGGTCACGGGCCTGTATTACTAATTTCTCCGCTACCCACTTACTCTGAGCATATCCAGTATCAATATCCCGGCTGTAGAAAAACGGATCTGATTCTCGAACTACCTTGCTCTCTGAATATATAAATGGAGATGCAACAGCAATAGTCGAGACAAAATGCACAGGCTTTACTCTGATTTCACTAGCCAATCTCAGAATTTCTTGAGTTCCGAGAACATTGGCTTCTTTCAGTACCGAGTAAGGATAAACAAAATTCACCAATGCACCATTGTGATAAATCACATCGATCAGACTAGCTAGATGGCGAAACTGTGGTTCTGAAAGACCCAAAAATGCAGTAGATAAATCTCCAACAACAGGGATAATTCTGGATCTAAAGCTTTCATTCCAGAGAAAATAGGATTCAAGCTTGCTTTGTATCCTCCATTTGCCTTCAAGAATATTAGGGGAACGAACCAGGCAATAAATATTTGCCTGAGTTTCCTCTAGAAGCTCATGAAGTAAATATGCTCCTAAAAAGCCAGTTGCTCCAGTTAACAAGATACTTTGAGGTTCACTCACAACATGATCAACCGATACACTCTGAGGCTGAATTGTGGAGTCTAAAACAGCTTCTGCATTTAGATCTAAGGTATTTGTGGTCATTGGTGAGATTCCCGTCTCGAGAGCGGTGTCGATGGCTTTGGCAATCGCAGCTATAACAGGTTTCTCAAACAGACTACGCACTGGCAACTCTACCTTAAAAGTCTCTCGCAACCGAGAAATAACTTGGATGGCTAATAAGGAATGTCCTCCTAGTTCAAAAAAGTTATCATAGATACTTAAGTGTTCCAGTCCAAGAACTTCGGCTATAATACTAACTACGACTTTTTCAGTAGGATTACGGGGAAGAAGCAAGGAGTCACGTTCATTAATTTCTCGAGTTGGTAGCGGTAGGGCACGGCGGTCTACTTTGCCGTTTGAAGTCAAAGGCAGAGCCTCTAGCATCACAAACACTCCAGGTACCATATATTCAGGCAATTGCTTTTTCAAAAAATCTCGTAATTGTGAAATGAAATGGCTCGTTTCTTGCTTCCGTAAAGGGTTATTTGCATACGTTCTCCAAGGTTTTAGTTGGTGCTTTTTTCCCAAGAGGTAAGAGCTCATATCTCTACATTTTTCATCAGATGTAAGTCGCTTGAATAGTACATCGTAACTTCCATTTTCATAGTTATTTGACCAGCTGATTTCAACAGAGTAAGACAATCTACTCCCTAAATTCCATAAATCTTCTGGTAGAACTCCAGATTCTTGAGCCTCGCCGACAATTTTTTCTAGCATTGAGCGAAAGTCACCTACCGTCTTAGGCACCTGGTTACTAGCCAATAGCTCCAAAGCCTTAACTTCTGTTTGCAAGCGTAAGTTAGTTACTCGACGTAGCCCGAGGATATCTGGTTGAGTAGACTCTATAATTTCACTTACAGAGGTCAGTGTTAAGTCTTGATTATGCCAGTCTAACCAGAGAAAATCTTGAGTAGAATTAACTTTTTCTCCTCCTACATGGAGGATAACATCATAGCGAAACTTGCTAAGCTCGTTACTATAATGTCCTTTTTTAGGCTCAATTTGGACGTGGGTAATCTTGGTTAAGTTCTCCTGGAGGGCAATGAAAAATGCTGGATCAATGACTAGTTCCTGCTCTTGATCCATGCTTTTTTGCACGCACGACAGTAAATGACTTGTTGATAGAGAGTCAGAAGCCTTATACAATTCAACTGAGATATGAAAAGCTTGCAATAGTGGTAAGCTACGAACATCTCCTACAACAATAAATCCACCTGGCTTAACTACTTTAACAGCATTTTCCAAGACTTGTAGTAGATAGTCAATGCTGGGAAAATACTGAACAACAGAGTTCAGGATTACCGTATCAAATGCCTCTGTTTCTAGTCCCTCAAAATTATCTGCCCCTCTCTGAAATAGTTTAACCTGGGACAAAGAGGGAGACTGCATTACCAGTTGCTGCTGAATATAGTTTATGGCAACTTCTGAGAAGTCTGTACCCCAGTACTCAGCACAATAGGGAGCGATTCGCAATAATAGCAAACCGTAACCACAACCAATCTCTAGAACGCGATTTGGCTTTAGAGATAAAATACGTTTGACCGTAAAATCTACCCACTCGTCCATTTCCTGTACTGAGATAGGCTGACCTGTATAGCTGCTATGCCAGCCAGCAAATTTCAGCTTTGCATCTTGATTTGCAGCTGCACTGTCATAGGTTTGATTCCAAAGGGAGTACCATTGCAATATTTGTTGATCCAGCAATTCTTTTCGGTTTGACTCATCTAAGCCATCTGATAATGCCTTGGGAACAAAATAACCTACTAATTGCTTGTCTCCAAAGGAGTTTTCTCTAGCCAAAACAGCGGCATCTTGCACTGTCGGATGCTGTTTCAATGTTACTTCAATCTCTCCCAGCTCAATGCGGAAGCCACGAATCTTAATTTGCTGATCGATGCGACCCAAAAACTCAATGTTACCATCCGGTAAATAGCGAACTAAATCACCTGTCTTATACATTCGCGCTTTGGGATCGTTACTGAACGTATCTGGGATGAATCTTTCAGTAGTTAACTCAGATCTATTTAGATAACCTCGAGCAACACCCGCACCACCAATAAACAATTCACCAGGTATTCCAATAGGAACTGGTTGATAATGCTGATCTAGAACATATACGCGAACGTTTGCAATTGGTTTACCTATGGCAACGATTTTTTTAGATGAACCGACAGTATAAGTTGTAGACCAGATAGTAGCCTCTGTCGGTCCATACATATTGAGAACTTCACCTGAAACTACTTCATTGAGCTTATTGGCAAGCTCAGCAGAAAGTGCTTCTCCCCCCAATATGAGTTTCTGAAGAGACCGTAGGGGTTTGAGCGTCTCCGAGTTTAGGATTAGCATCCTTACTAGAGAAGGTGTACACTGCAAGTGAGTAACATTGTGCCTTATAATCTGTGCAGGTAAAGAGTAATCATGTTTTTCTATTTCTTTTCTGATATCATTTAATTCCTTGACTTGGTCTACACGGTGAAGACTAGATATAACAGAATCAACATCTTCTTTACTTGCTTCTTCAGCCTGTGGCTCTATGGAAGAGAAAAAGGAATTATACACCGTATAAACCACTACTTGGAAACCTCGCGTAAGTGTCCACAGTAACTCTAAGACGGAGATATCAAAAGAAATAGTTGTAACTGCCAACCATGTACCGGGGGAATCACTACCAATGCGAAAATCCATTCCAGTAAAGAAATTTACAACTTGACCATGCTCAACCATTACACCTTTAGGCTGACCAGTAGATCCTGAAGTGTAAATCACATATGCCAGGTTTTCAGGCATCAAGTTACTACAAGGATTTTCCTCTGTTTCGAGAGAGATTGTTTCCCAGTTTGTATCTAGGCAAACCAAATGTGCTTTATTTTCTGGCAGTTCTGCCACTAATTTTTGTTGAGTTAAGAGTACTGACAATTGAGAATACGAGATCATGAAGGCCAAGCGATTCTTAGGATAGGCTGGATCTAAAGGTACATAAGCTCCACCTGCTTTGAGAATTGCTAAAAGACCTATCACCATCTCAACAGAACGTTCTATACAGATGCCAACAAGCACATCTGCTCCCACACCTAGTTTCTGCAAGTAATGTGCTAATTGATTGGCTCGCTTGTTTAACTCTTGATATGTCAGCTGCTGCTCTTGAAAAATCACTGCTATATTTTCAGGCGATCGCTTCACAGTCTCTTCAAATTTTTGGTGAATATACTTTTCCTGTAGTAAACTCACGTGATTGCGATTTTGCTCTACCAATAGCCAGTGCTGTTCCGCTTCATTTAACAAGGGCAGATGTGTAACCAGTTGATGAGAATCAGTAACAATACTTTCAAGTAAAGTTTCAAAGTTATTTGCCATCCGCTCTATGGTGGTTACATTAAATAAATCTGCATTGTATTCCCACCATCCTGTCAGACCTTGAGCAGTATTATTTAATAATATACTGATGTCAAACTTTGAAATACCACTTTCTACTGCTAATGGTCTAAAAGTTAAATCTTTTAAATTAATCTCTGTGATTGGAGTATCCTGGAAAATGAATAGTACCTGAAATAGAGGAGTGTAACTCAAGCTTCTTTGTGGCTGTAGAGCTTCTATTATGTGCTCTAGAGGAGCATCTCTATGAGCCTGAGCTTCTAAAAGTGTTTCCTGGACTTGTTCCAATAACCGTTCAAAGCTAATCTTGTTTGTTATTTTAGTGCGTACAACTATAGTATTAGCAAAAAAGCCAATCAATCCTTCAATGTCAGTAATATCTAAGTTGGCAATAGGCGTACCAACTAAAATATCTTCCTGCCCACTATATCGGTAAAGCAATATTTGGAATGCTGTTATTAATGTTGTAAAAAGGGTAACTTCTTTACGCTTGCTTAAAGCAACTAATGCTTCACTTAGTTTTTTAGGTAGAGCAAAATTGTGATGCGCTCCTCGAAAAGTTTGAACAGCAGGTCGTGGTTGATCAGTAGGAAGTTTTAACAAAGCAGGAGCGTTGGCAAGCTTTTGTTTCCAATAGTTAAGCTGTTTTTCTAAAAATTTACCAGTTAGCCATTGGTGCTGCCATGCGGCAAAGTCAGCATATTGAACTGGCAAATCTGGTAGGGGAGAGATTTGATTGTTTCTAAAAGCCTCATACAATACTGCTAGTTCGTTGAAAAATACATTGATTGACCTACCATCAAAAACGATGTGATGCATAACTAAAATTAGCACATGCGATCGTTCTCCTAGTCGCAGTAGCCTAAATCTCAACAAGGGATCATTGGCTAGATCAAAGGGATGTTGGACTAGTTCAGCAGCTAATTGTTGAACTTTGGTAAACTGCTCGACTTCTGAAAAAGTCTGCAAATCTATTATAGGCAAATCTATTTTTAGAAATGGGAAAATTTTACAGACGGGAGACCCATTGACACTAGGAAAATTTGTTCGTAAAACTTCATGACGCCGAACTATTTCATTGAGAGTTACTTCTAAAGCCACTATATTAAGTCTGCCATCAATGCTCAACGCTCCCAACTCATTATAAGGAACACTATCTCCCTCTAGTTGTTCTAGAAACCACAATCGCTGTTGGGCAGAAGATAGTGGAATTTTTCCATCTCTTGCAATCGGTTGCAGTGGTAAAAGAGTAGAAGTATATGCTGATTTGAAACCATTAAGAAAGGTAATAATTTCGTTTTTGCGTTCAGCTAACTGTGCACTTAAAATCGGTGTCATTACTTCCTTGGGTGCGCTGTATCGCAAAGAGTTACCATCTACCCAAAGATCTATACCTAATTGACGAATATATGACAATAGCTCGGGAACGGTTTTCATATTTCTCCTTCCTCTCTTTCAGAATTATTGAAATCACTACGATTTTGCTGATCTGAAGTAGCCCAAAGAGCTATGTCTATGTATTCTGCTAAGTCTGCTATGGTAGGACTCTCCCACAATTGACGCAGAGGTAGTTCCACTGGAAATATTTTCCGCAAACGAGCAACAATTTGAGTAGCTTGTAGAGAGTCTACTCCCAGCATAATTAAGTTATCGTGTATGCCAATTTTTTCTAGAGCTAGTACATCAGCACAGATAACGACTATAGTTTTTTGAGTAGCAGTGTAGGGAGCCACAAAAGCTGCTGGCAACTCTAAACTAGCTGCATCTGGAATTGGTAAGGACTTGCGGTCTATCTTGCCATTAGGTGTCAATGGTAGCTTATCTAAAAAAACATAGATACAAGGCACCATATAGCTAGGTAGTTTTTGCTGTAAATAAATACTCAGTTTCTCTGAAGTTAATGCTGATTCATCAGTTGGAGAAGCTGTAGATCTCAACCACTGTTTTGTTTGCTCTAAGATAATTCTTCCGCCGATAAAACTATGCAGAACAATATGCTTTGATGATGATAAACCAGATAAATTTCTTAGCTTTTCAAAATTTAAATGTCCAATTGGACATAAACCAACCTCATAATCTGGTGCAGTATCCATCAATAATTGACTCATGTAACCGGCTTCTAACAGACAAAAATCTCTAGCCCATCCTCCATACATAGGATTAATTGCATCCATTTGCCCAATAAGAAATAAAGCAAAAGCTGCTTGCTCGAATATTGATTTATTTGAGCCACTATAAAGGCTATCTTCAATCTCACTAATGTTAGTAACAGCTTTTATCAATACTAAACGATGTTCTGCTGGGTGATAGTAATAAATGCCACCTTCCAGTTTTTCTACGCGATTTGGTTTAATTAGTAGGTAAGTTTGGACAGGGTAAAGACTGCCAGCAGAGGGATAGCGATATTTTGGTAAAGGAATGTGATTGACTTTCATCTGCATGAGACAGCTCAAAAAGAGGCCGAATTGCTCAAATGGGACTGGCTCCTCCAACATTTGGCGGTAACTTTGGCGTTTTAGATAAGTTTGAGTTAAAGTCTGATTAAATTCTGGTCTAATTAGCTCTACAGTTAGGTGATTTTGATCTAATGATTGTAGTCCTGGTTGTCTTAGCTTAAATTCAATACGCTCTACAGGATCAGTTATCACTCCTTCTAATTTTTGGAATTCAATTGCTTCTACAGGTAGAACTGCTGATTCTTTCTGCAAATGGGCAGACTTTCTCTCTAAGTTAGAAATAACATAAGCAACTAGTTGCTTTTGCTCTTTTCCCTGCTCAATAGCAGTAACAATTGCATCAGTTATCAATGGATGTTGTTTCAGTGCAACTTCTATTTCGCCTAATTCAATTCGGTAGCCGTTAACTTTAACTTGAAAATCTTCTCTGCCCAGGAACTCAATATTACCATCCGGTAAGTAACGCCCTAGATCACCTGTTTTATACAAACGCTCTTTTGTGCGTGGATGTGTAATGAAACTATTTTGAGTTTTTTCTTGATCGCGCCAGTAACCTTTGGCTAACCCAACTCCTCCAATGTAAAGTTGTCCACTCACCCATATAGGGCAAGGTTCAAGTAACTCATTGAAAACATAAAAACTTTGGTTTGTTAAAGACCGACCGTAAGGAATACTTTTCCATTCAGGAGAAATATTCTCGATTGGATAAAAAATAGACCAAATTGATGCCTCAGTTGCCCCTCCTAAACTCACCACCTGAGCTTTCGGCCATAAAGTTTTGATTTGAGTAGGTAAGTTTAGTGGCAACCAATCTCCGCTTAAAAGAGTCAAACGTAAAGACGAAGGAACTTTGTCTGGGTGGAGTTTGATATATTCAACAAGCATCTGCATCAAGGCCGGAACCGAGTTCCATAAGGTCACTTGATAGTGCGTCATCAGATCTATCCAGTGGGCTGGGTCTCTAGTTGCTGTTGCTTTAGGAATAACAATAGTTCCTCCCGCAGCTAAAATACCAAAGATATCGTAAACTGATAAATCGAAGTTCAAAGCTGAAAGTGCTAGTATACAATCTTGCTCTCCAATTTGGAAGTATTGATTGATATCAAGAATCGTATTCACAGCAGCTTGGTGATCAATCATTACTCCCTTGGGTAAACCTGTTGAGCCAGAAGTATAGATTACATAAGCTAAATCTTTTGGATTTTGAACTGATTCCAAAGTTGATGGACTGTGGTCTGTTAACTTCTCAGTATCAATATTTATTCTATGAATATCCGACGACCACTCGAGTTTTACATTGACACACGATTGAGTCAAAACTATTTGAATTTCCCCTTGTTTGAGCAAATACTTTTGGCGCTCAATTGGTAAATCTGGATCAATTGGTAAATAAGCTGCACCAGAGATTAATATTCCTAGTACAGCAACTACTTGCTCCCAACCTTTTTCCATAACTACAGCTATCAGACGATTGGGAGAAGCTCCTAGCTGCCGCAACTGATGAGCAACTTGATGAGCTAATTTGTTTAACTCAGAGTAAGTCAGGGTGTGCTGGGGTGAGATTATGGCACAGCGGTCACCACAACGCTCTACCTGTCTTGTAAATAGAGTGTGTAGCATTTCACCAGACAGAGGTGCCTTTGTAGCATTGATCGCGACTCGTTGAGACAATTGCTCTGGAGGAACGAGTTGTCTTGTCATTGAGTGCCATACTGGCTCCTGAGTTGCTAGTTGCACCAAAAAATTGCAGTAGGCATTGAACATATCGTCCAACATTCCAGGGGGGAAAAGATCTTCTACTGCATCCCAGTTGAAAACTAATCCCCCATCTTGTTTAATGACTTGATGGTCTAGCCAGACCTGAGGTGTTTGGCTAATGCCGTAGACAATTTCTCCAAATTGACTTAACCCAGGGCTATTGCTATTTAACGAACCAACACCCAAGGCACTAGTAAAGACTACAGGCATCATTGCCTTTGGAGAGTTACGTTTTTTACGTGCCAATTCTCTTAGAATATGCACTCCATTGACGTAGCGATGATCTAAATCCTGCCAAAGTTGTTTTTGGAGACGGACAGCACGAGAGACAAAGGATTCATTAACCGTTGAGTTGTCTATCTGCAGCAGTATTACAGAAGTAAAATCCCCAACAATTTGATTGACTTGAGGATGAAGTGGTAAACGGTTAAATAGAGTTAGATCAATAGTAAATTGAGGAGATTTGCTCCAAGTTGTCAAAATCTCAGCATAAGCTGCAAGCAAGACTCCAGAGGGAGTTAAATTAGCATCTGTTGCATATTTCTTTAGCTTTTGCCAATATTCTGTATTCAGCCAAAAAGTGCGACGATGGAACCGGGGCTGTTTTAAAGAATTGGGATTTTTGGCTAGCGGCAGGTCTGGTGCTGGCGGCAGAGAATCTAGACGATTAAACCAATAGGCTTGTGAACGCTGATATAGTTGCGTTCCTACTAGGCGCTCTTCGGCTAAAACGTAATCGCGGAATGAAAGTTCCAATTGAGGCAAAACCAATTCTGGGTTCTGGTAGAGCTGACTCCACTCTTGAAAAAGAAGATGCAAGCTCCCCAAATCAGTTACTAACGCATCAAAGCTAAGATAAAGCCGAAAGAAAGTTTCGCTTAGATGAGCAACTCGAATATCAAATAAAGGCCATTTGTCAGTTGGCAGCATCTGGTGAGACATTTGTTGACGAATTTCCTCAGTTTTGAACCTGATACTTTCAGGATCTTCTCCAAGCAAATCCAAAACCGAGATTTGGTATAAAGGCACATCTGTGAGAATTTTTTGTGTACCATCTGGCAGTACTACAGTCCGCAACATCTCATGTCGCTCAATCAATTGCTGCCAAGCACAATTTAGCCGCTCTAGGTCTAAGCCATTACATTCAAGTTCTAAATAGGCATGGGTAGCTACGTTACTTAATTCAAACTCTCCACTACGTCCCACCCAATAAGCATACTGAATATCGGTAAGAGGAAAGGGTTGATAGCGTTCGTCTAGTACTGGGAGAACCGCAGGCAGAGCATCATCATGCATACTAAAATTACTTTCGCAGAGTAACCTCAGAAGGTCTACCTTATGCTCTGCTATAGAATTACGTAAGTCTAGTGTGAGAGCTTCCTTAGGCGCACGAACACGCAAATTATCTGCTTCCGCCCATACCTTAACATTTCGTTTAGAAAGTTCAGTTAAAAGTTCATTCAGGTTCATATTGTTATTTCCTCTAAATCCTCACTGAGCTCGTGGGACTGAGACTTCCATTGGACTAGACTTGCCAATGCAAATTGTTGCAGTAGATCGGAAGCTAGTTGTTTAATGCTAATTCCTTCACTATATATTTGTAAGGGTATATCTAAACCTAAATCAGTCTTAATCCGATTTTTAATCTCCATGCCCATCAAAGAGTCAAGCCCTAACTCATGTAGGGATTGATATGGATCAGGTTGACTAGATGAAGGGAGTTCTAAAACTTTAGCGATTTGAACTTGAAGATAAGCAATCAAAAATTCTAAGCGTCTGTCGAGACTTGCACTATTTAATTGCTTCACTATATCTGACACCACACCATTGTTTGATGAGGGATCATAATGTTCAGTTAGTACACCTTTGTTTTGAAGATACTTTTGGTGTTGTTTGACTAAAACTTTCAAAAGTTTTGGCAGTAGTTGTTTTTGAGTTTCCGAAAAATTACTTGCTTTTTCCAACTGTTCAGCTAGTTTTTCAATATCTCCTGCATTGAGAAGATCAATAATTGGAGTTTGACTTTTTGTCTCAGAGATAGCTTCTACTTTTGAATATCCTTTCTCAACTCTCTCAAGCCAGTAACGTTCTTTCTGAAAAGGATATGTCGGTAAGCTGATTCGTTGGTGATGATATTCCTGGCTAAAGTTTGACCAATTGATCGGTATCCCTTGTACATACAAATGCCCCAAACTCTCTAGCATCTGCTGCCAATCTTCCCGTCCTTGACGCAGACTTGCTAACCAAATTCCTGCTCTCTTCGGTAAGCATTGCCGTCCTATCCCCAGCAAAATTGGTTTAGGTCCTACTTCTACAAAGACTTCATATCCTTCTTTATAAAGTGTCTGCATCCCATCTGCAAATCGCACCGTCTGGCTGAGATGACGACACCAATACTCAGATGTAATTACTTCGGTTGTTAATGGTTTACCAGTGACATTAGAAATCAGCTTTATCTTAGGTGTTGCATAAGTAGTACTGGCAGCTATCTCACTAAACTCTGTCAAAATTGGCTCTACTAGCGGGGAGTGAAAAGCATGGAATGTTTTTAGTTTTTTCGTTTTGATTCCGGCTGCCTTTAAAGTAGCACAAACTTTCTCAATTATCTTTTGTTCACCGGTAATCACAGTGTTTTGTGGGCTATTGAGGGCCGCAATAGCTATCTTCTGCTCTTGCGTCAGCACAGCTTGAATCGATGCTTCATCAGCAAACACGGCTACCATCTGACCGTTAGCTGGTAGAGTTTGCATTAAGGAAGCATACTTGCTAATTAGTTTCAGCGCTTCTTTTAGACTAAAAACTCCAGCCACACAAGCAGCAACATATTCTCCTACACCATGTCCCATCACGGCTGTTGGCTCTACTCCCCAAGATAGCCATAGCTGGGTTAAGGCATATTCGAGGGCAAACAGAGCTGATAGTTGGGTATAAGCAGTTTGCTCAAGAGAAACCGTCTGACCTGGTTCTCTATAGATAAATTTTAGGAACGATTTCCCTGTATAAGAACACAAAATTTCATCGCAGTAGTTAAGTGCTTGCCGAAAAACTGGCTGGGTAGAGTAAAGTTGACGTCCCATACCAATGTATTGAAAGCCTTGACCAGTATAGAGAAATGCTACTTTAGGTAGCTTTCTTTTGGTTACCTTGCCACTTATCAATCCACTGGACTTCTTCCCAGCAATAAAATCTTTCAGACACTTGTTTAACTCTGCATTAGTTTTAGATACTACAGCAAGTCGATACTCAAAATGTACACGTCCTGTGTTGCTCGTAAAACAAATATCTCCTAGTGATGCTTGTGAGTTAGCTTGAAGATACACTTCATAAAGTTGTGCTAATTGCTTAAGTGCCTTTTCACTTTTTGCTGACAGAGTAGTAATATTGAAAGACCGTTTATACTCATTAAGTACTTTTACTTCATCAATAGTAGGAGCTTTTTCTAGAATCAAATGGCAATTAGTTCCGCCAAATCCAAAAGTATTTATACTAGCAAAACAGCTATTTTTTTCTGATTGCCATGGTGTCAGATATTTAGGAATTAAGAGCGGCTCATTTTGTTGTATGGAAATATATGAATTGAGGTTACTGAAATTCAAATGAGGTGGAATTTCCCCATGTTGCATTGCCAGTATTACCTTAATTAAGCTGGCAATTCCAGAAGCAGCTTCCAAATGACCAATATTTGTCTTAACCGATCCAATCCAACAGGGTTGAGATGGAGACCGATCCGGCATCAAAACTGCTTTTATAGAATTGACTTCAATTGAATCCCCTAAGGAGGTACCTGTACCTTGAGTTTCGACATAACTTATTTGGGTTGGTGAGACTTGGGCATTTTTTAGTGCTTGGCGTATGACTTCTTGTTGTGCTGGTCCATTAGGTGCCGTAAGTCCATTACTAAGACCATCCTGATTAACTGCTGATCCTCTAATTAGTGCCAGAATATTATCATTGTCACGAAGTGCATCCGAGTAACGCTTGAGAAGGACTAGACCACAGCCTTCTCCTCGCACATATCCGTCAGCATTAGCATCGAAAGTTTTACAACGACCTTCAGCTGAAAGTATACCTGATTGAGACAGAAGAATAGACCATTCTGGAGATAACATCATACTCACGCCGCCAGCTAGAGCCGCATTGCACTCTCCAAGGCGCAAACTTTGGCAAGCTAAATGCACCGCCACTAGGGATGATGAACAAGCCGCGTCTAAGGCTACACTAGGACCACGAAAATTATATGTATAAGACAAGCGGTTGGCAGCTATACAATGAGAGTTGCCAGTACTGGAGTAAACATTTGAACTGCTGAGATTTTGTAATTGAATCCAGGAGTAATCATAACTGTTGATACCAATGAACACTCCAGTATTGCTACCAGACAAGGTATTTGGTGCGATTCCAGCATTTTCCATCGTTTCCCAGCTAACCTCTAAAAGAAACCGTTGCTGGGGATCCATAGTCTTAGCTTCACGTGGGGAAATTCTGAAGAAATCGGGGTCAAAGTTGTCTACTTGTTGTATGAAAGCGCCTTTGTAAACCCCCTTTTCTCTTAACTTATCCAGGTCTAAATTGTTATCAACATTAATATTCCAACGCTCCGGTGGCACTTCAGAGATTGAATGTGAACCTTCCCTTAACAAACACCACAAAGCTTCAGGATTTTCAGCACCGGGAAAACGGCATCCTATACCAATGATTGCTATGGCTTCCATAATACAAATATTTAAACTATTAAAGATCTGACTCTGAATCTTTAGATATCAGGATAAGTTTTTGTAGACTGGCTTTGTGAAGTATGCAATCTTTTATTCTCAGTTGCGTTTCTCTGCAACCAATAATGTTGCCTTTGAAAAGGATAAGTGGGCAGTTGTAGAGGGCGACGAGGGTAATCTCGATCAAAACCAGACCAATCTACTGACACACCACGCACATATAATTGTGCTAAACTCTCCAGCATAGTTTGCCAATCCTCCAGTTCTGGATGTAGACTAGGCAACCAAGCACCTACTGATTCTGGTAAGCATTGCCGACCCATCGCCAACATAGTCGGTTTCGGACTAATTTCTAAAAATAACTCATGCCCTTGCTGATATAAAGTCTGTACACCAGCTGCAAATTGCATATGCTGATGCATATATCGATACCAGTATTCTGGGGTTGCTATTTCATCTGTAGCCAACTGTCCAGTGACATTAGCAATCAATTTTATCTGTGGAGGTGAGTAAGTGACACTACTGATTACTTGTGCAAATGCTGCCAGCCTTGGCTCTATTAACGGAGAGTGGAAAGTTTGAGAAATAGGTAATTCTATAGTATTGGCTCCTTCTAACTCTGGGACTACTGCAACATTGTTTAGAAGATGAGGCTCGCCAGAAATTCCAATACCTTGGAGACCATTAATGGTGCTGATCGTTGCTTGTTGAGTGTAGGACTGAATGACTGCTCTTCCCTTGGCTTCATTTGACATTATCGTTATCATTTCACATTCTAGGTTTAGAGCCTGCATTAAACGTCCTCGTTCTACAATCAGCTTTAACCCATCTTCTAAACTAAATACTCCTGCTACACAAGCAGCAACATACTCTCCCACATCATAACCCATCACTGCACTTGGTTCTATTCCCCAAGATTTCCATAACTGGAAAAGAGCATATTCTAAAGCAAATAAAGCTGGTTGAGCACATGCTGTTTCATCCAAGGCAGAATTTAACCCTGGCTGAGGGTATAAAACTTCAATTAGAGGCTTATCTAAATAAGGAAGTAAAATTTCACTACAGTATTCAAGACTTTGGCGAAAAGTGGGTTGGGTATCATACAGTTGGCGTCCCATACCAACATACTGGGAACCCTGACCAGTAAAGAGATAGGCTATCTTAGGTCGCTTTCGACTAGACAGCTGTCTTTTGACTATTCTGGAAGTCTCTTTAGCAGAGATAAAAGCCTGTAAATGCTTGCATAGTTCTGAGGTAGATTCAGCAACAATTGCTAGGCGATGGCCAAAATGCGATCGCCCAGTATTCGCAGTGAAGCAAACAGATGCTAATGATATACTTGGATGAAACGTTAAGAAATTAGCATAATTTTGTGCCAGTTCGAGCAAGGCTTTCTCACTTCTTGCCGAAATAGTGAGTATGTGCAGGGGACGTTCAATCTCACTATCTGTCGTAATAGGTACCGCAGCTGCTTCTTCCAAAATTACATGACAATTGGAGCCACCAAAGCTAAATGAACTTACTCCGGCAAAACAACTTTTTGTAGCAGCAGACCAAGGTTGGGATTCAGTAGGAATGAAAAACGGAGTTCCTTCCAGAGAAATATACGGATTCAGCTGCTTCAAGTGCAGGTGAGGCGGAATTTCTCTATGTTGTAGTGAGAGTATCACCTTAATCATACTAGCAATACCAGCAGCTGCTTCCAGATGACCAATATTAGTTTTAACCGACCCAATCCAACAAGGTTGCTTTTGTGAGCGGCCTTGCATTAATACTGTTTTCAAAGATTTAATTTCAATAAGGTCTCCTAAAGAAGTGCCAGTACCATGAGCCTCCACATAACTAATTTCATCTGGTCGCAAGCAAGCATTTTTTAGGGCTTGACAGATGACAGCTTGTTGTGCAGAGCCATTGGGTGCCGTAAGACCGTTGCTCAAACCATTTTGATTAACTGCTGAACCTCTAATGATTGCCAGAATATTGTCTCCATCCTTATAAGCATCACAAAGGCGCTTTAGAATGACTACACCACAGCCTTCTCCCCGAACATACCCATCAGCACTAGCATCAAAGGTCTTACACCGACCATCAGCAGCCATCATGCGAGCTTGAGAGAAAGTGATAGTCGGCTCTGGAGTCAGCATTAAGTTAACCCCTGCAACTATGCATAAATTAGACTCCCCATTCTGCAAGCTTTGACGAGCGAAATGGACTGCAACTAAGGAAGAAGAACAAGCAGTGTCTACTACTATACTAGGTCCCCGTAAAGCCAATGTATAGGACAAGCGGTTAGCAGCCATGGAAGCAGCAGTACCCGTACCGCTATATGCATCTATTCCGTAGTAATCTCTATATAGAAGCCTATGGTAGTCACCATTGCTAATACCAACAAACACTCCGGTTTGAGTATGAGCTAACTTTTCCGGCACTATTGCGGCATTTTCTAGAGCTTCCCAAGCTACCTCTAACAACAGTCTTTGCTGTGGGTCTATTTGTTCAGCCTCACGAGGAGAAATTCCAAAGAAGCTAGGATCGAACCTATCCACTTGTTGTAGAAAACCTCCCCAGCGGGTATTCATTTTCCCTGGTGTAACTGGCTTTGCATCATAAAAGGCTTCAATATCCCATCGGTCTTTTGGAACCTCAGTGATAGCATCCACTCCATTGTGCAAGAGCTGCCAGAATAATTCCGGGTTGTTAGCACTGGGAAAACGACAGCCAAGACCGATAACTGCTACATATTCCACTTCTATGCTCCTACCTTGAGATATTTGCCTATGTTGCTAGTTCATTACTTACGGGGGTTATTGAGCCTCTGCATTGTAATACATGAAACATTCATTGTTCCTGAATGGAAACCAATAATAGAAAGGCTCAAATATTTTTCATATCTGGCAACTATTTCCTCTCCGACTAGATAGACTGCTTTAGAACGGTTTGCCTTTAGCCTTTTGAGCCAAGTTTTCAGCGTGCGTACGTAGTGTTTACGGTAATTGCGAAATGCTACAACTTCAAAAAGTTTATCAGTTGCCTGAAAAATTTCTGACTGGCGAGCTAGATCTGATTCTGGAAAAACTTGTTCAGCAAAAAACTGACTAAAGTCCTCTTTTTGAGAATTCTCATAGACATTAGTTTGGAGTGATATCCAACCTCCAGGCTTCAACCAGTCATGGCAACGCAAAAAAAACGTACGATAGCCTGCTACTTTTTCTTCTGGAGAAAGTTCCAACTTAGCAAAGTGTTCAAAAACCTCCAATGAAATAATCCCGTCATAATGTGTCTTTGGAGAGTGTTCTGTCCAACTTTCTAAATGTACTTCTATTTTTGGATGTTCCCAAGCTAAAATGCATTCTGCATGAGCCTTATTTAAAGTAATCCCCACAGCAGTTTCAACACCATGAACGTCTACAAGACGTCTCAACAGTGAACCCCAACCACACCCTATATCCAACACTCGCTTAGCGCCTTTGACTCTTGCCTGTTCAATATGAAAATCAAGTTTTCGCATCTGTGCAGTTTCGAGGGCATCAAATCCTTCATTTTCCTCCCAAAATGCACTTGAATAAGTACGTGTTGGATCGAGCCAGAGAGAGAAAAATTCGTTACTAACGTCGTAATGATGGCGAAGTGCCTCTGATGAAGCACCGGGATTAGGAATTTTGACAGTGTTCGTAGCCATGTTTTTGTTTTGACAATCTAATCTGTTTCAACAAACCTATAACTTTGAAAAATCTTAAACAAATCTGCAATTAAAAATAACAGAGTTGTCACATTATTTACAGCAGTTTTCTGTTAAAATAAGCAAAAATATCCCTAGTAAAATTTTCTTTGAGTCATTTATCCTTGAAACTCTAAACCCTTGTTCTAATAAAACTCTAGACAAATTACTAGCTATATTTTTGAGACAGTAATCACTCAATCATTTTTGGACACTGTAATTGTCGCGACGCTCATTTTAATTGTCTGTTATTTGACACCCCACCTACTAATAAGCCGCTTTTGATAGCGACTTGATATCGTATCAAGTCTTTCTAATTACCTATAACTTCTTTGCATCATGATGTTAGTCCTAATTACGGGTATTCAAGCAAACACATTATTTATTGTTTGATTACTCTTTCAAAATAGGGCTTACACACTTAACTGTAAGTTTCTGATCCCTCTTTCAAGAAACAGAAATGTTTCTTTACATCCATTGGGAATGCGATCGCTTTCCTCGGACACTTTTATGACTACAAGGAGAGAAAAATATTATTTCTAGCCTGAGCCTCAGATATCATCACAAATGTAGGCGATCGCATTCCGACTTTATCATTTACATCCCTTTGTTGAAAAGAGACATAAAAATAGAGGTTTCAGATTATTCTCTGCCGAAGGTAACAAAAGAGGGCTGATCCCTCTTTTGTTACTACGAGGAGATAAAAATACAGCCCCAACTCTGAATACTAAACAAAATAATGAATTGTGCGATCGCATCCCAACGCAAGTCATTTAAATCTCTTTGTTGAAAAAAGACGTAAAAATAGGGGTTTGAGATTATTCTCTGCCGAAGGTAACAAAAGAGGGATGAGCTAAATGCTGTGATAGAGCCTCAATATTGGGGTAATCATAGATGAGAGTAGGATCAAGCTCATATCCCAGCCAATCCTCTAGGTCACCAATCAAGCCTACTGCTGCCGAAGAATCTAAACCGTAACGTTCAAAGGCAGTTTTGACATCTACCTGATCCGGTTCTATTCCCATCTGTTGTGCTAGATGGATGATTAACCAAGTTTGAATCTCTGCTAATGTGGGCAGAGCTTTGTGAACCTCTTTAGAATCGATATTGTTATTTACTACTTCTGTAGCAATCTGAGTAAATTGAGCATTTTGAATTTCCATTGTTTAGCTCTCTATAGTTCTAATAAGTATGTACGCTTCGTTTGATATTTGCTGATAGTCTACTTAAATACCCTTTTGGACTCTATCATTCCTACCGTAGGAGCTTTAACAAAGTAGACTAATCCAAGCTTTTCAAGAGCGTTAACGACCCAGTAACCTGGATCTAATTGCCACCAGCTTAGTCCAAATTTTGCAGAATTAGGGAAGGCATGATGGTTATTATGCCAAGCTTCTCCTAGAGTAGGTATTGCTAGCCAAGAATTATTTGTACTTTGCTCACGAGTATCAAAGGAACGATTACCATAGAGGTGAGTGATTGAGTTAATACTAAGCCCAAAAACATATGAGAGGAAAAGACGAACACAGCCCCCCCAAATAAATCCAGAAATGAAACCTATACTTGTCCCTTTTATCATTCCTCCTAGAATGGTAGGAAGAGCATAACTCAAGAAGAACCAAAAGTAGTAAAGCCGATTGATCTTTAGAATCACAGGATCGTGAAGCAGGTCTTTGGCAAAAAAGAAAGTGTTGGTGAGTTCATGAGTAAATGTCCAGCCAACATAAGAATGCCACAGCCCTGAAATTTTACCTAGCGTTTTATCTCCATTGAAATAGGGTGAATGAGGATCACCTGGTTGATCACTGTACTGGTGATGTCGTCGATGATTACTTACCCAATAAATCAGAGGACCTTGACAAGCCATAGATCCAAGTATGGCAAGGATGACTCTGACAGTAGTATTGGTCTGGAAAGCAGAGTGGGCAAAATACCTATGAAAACCTACAGTAATTCCAATAACGGTCAAGACATACATACTTGACAACAACCCTATCTCTACTAAACCAACACTTAAGTAGGGAACCATTGCAACTGCAACTATTGAACCTAATAAAGGGACTAAGATTATAGCCAAAGCATGAAGCTTTTGTGGAATTTTCAGGCGATCACTCTTAATTGTTATTTTCTGCCTCTTGGGTGAGTCCACAAGGAACTCCTCTGTTGCTATATCATTCGGCTGCATCGACATGAATTTTTTCTAATTACTTTTGACATTTCATAAACAAAGGTTGGACACTACTTTAATTTTTTTCTTCAGATGCAAGTGTGGTAAATTCCCTTTTTCAACAGCGGTAGTGTTACTTTAAGTAGCTAGCTACTTAAAGCAATTTTTAATAATAAACCGTATTGCTAAAGGACAAAGGAGTTTTGTATTTACATTTACAAATTCTGTCTGCCCAAACTAACTTCAGCTTGCTAGAGTCTATTAAATTACAAACGTCAGATCAATTCAATAAGTTGCTAAGCTGATGCAAGTTTTTAGTTTTCATTGCATACAGACAAGCTCTTCTTTACAGTCCCCACTTCCATCTTTTATCTTTAGCGATTTTAGGCTACTAGTTTAAACTAGTGCTTAATTTTGAGAATTGTTTAAAGGTCTTGATGTTGTTGCGAACAGCTTTATCAATTGATCCGCCCTCAGCCATTATATGCATTTCACGATTCGCAGGCCATAGGTAGTCGAGATGCTCGCAAAGTTGGCGCGCCTCTGATAACAAACGCTTATGAGATTGAGCTGATTGATGAAAACCTTCATGTTCATAGCAGAAACATTTCTCCACCCAATGAACTGCTTCTTCGTGAGACATAGCAAATATAGAACTTTTCAGCAGTCTATAGATGTCAATCATTCCCGAAATATCGTCTCCAAAAAAGCGATTTCTGACAACCCCAGAAAGTTGGCTCAAATTAATACGTTGAATCAAATAGACTGCTAAATTAATGAGAAATTTTTCGTATGCAGTTGGTTTTGGAAAAGTTTTCTGTATCTCTCGGGCAAGAAATAGAGAAGTTGAAGTATGGAAAGCTTCATCCAAAAAGTGATAGTAGGATAGAGCTGTTGGTATTGGCACAAAATTGTCTTGGTTGCTAATTTTTTTGAAATATGCAAACATGCTGTACTCTTGATTTTTGAGCAACATATTACCTATAAAGCGTACTGTATAGTATTGCGAAGCTAAAAAGGGTGAACTTCCCCAATTTAAGGCAAAGAATCTGACTAGATGAGAAGGTATTACTCCACGTCCATGAAAAAAGCCTCTAGTAGTTGCTGAAGTAAACTTTCTGGTTTCTTCTAACTTTCTTAAATAGGGTGAATCATATCTTTGTTTGCCAGTCAGCATCATTTTAGTTATGAAGCGTAGAGCATAGTATTGGTAATTAGAAAGCTGCAAATCTATTTGATGATACTCTGAAAGCTTCGTTCCTATGGGAGTACTAAATGCTTGATTATCTAGCAAAGCTTTTATTGTCTGGTAATTAACTTTGAAAAAAGCGTGAATATGGACACGTTCTTGAGCAGATTCATGCTCTAACTGGCGTGAAATGATTTCATAATCGCTACCTATATTAGAGAAACAATCGGCTGTGATTTGGTTATAATCAATTGTCTCTATTTCACTATAGGCAGCATAGTTGTACTGTGAGACCCAAAATAGGTGATTAAGAGCTATCTTTTGCGTAGATGAAGCTACATCGTATAAGGGCGTTCCATAAAGAATTGACTGTTCCGGCTCCGTCCAATAATGATTGCTGTTATTACTATAATGGAAATTCCGGTCTAGCTCTTTAATTTTCTCTGTATAGTCAGACTCTAGGTTATTCCGGTAGTTATTCTCAACAATTTTGAAAATTTTCTTTCCATCCTTCTGAGATTGTTTGGAATGTTGTGTCGCTGTATCTAGATTGTTAATAGTAGTTTGTTTCATGGTATCTTCCTCAAATGATTAAAGATATATTTTTCTTTGCTATCATCAAGAATATTGTTCATATTCTTAGAGATAACTCTTCAGCAATATACATACAAGTGAAGTATATATATTATGAATAATCAAAGTTAAAACGATAGACTGACTGAGCGAAAAACACCAGTAATTGTACAATCAATATATTTAAGAATGATTAGGTGATTGAAAAATTAGATGGTTCTTAACGTCTCAATTGGATTTCTCAGTAAATGGTAAAAACTCTCTGATTACAAGTTATTCCAAAATAAAAAGATAATCTAGTATCTATTTTATTTTATTGGATTTTTATAACTTTCCTCTTTCTTTCCTATTTTAGATTAACTAATAATATAAATCAAGGTAAAGCTCAAATTTTAGATATTTAAGTATCTAATCGATAATATCGATAGTAGGAGAAAAAATAGGATGAGAACCAAATTGGTTTCTTTTGACTGCTTGTCCCGTAGTAATATAATACTCATAACCTTTCAAAACAGAATCTAAGTAATTCTCAAGTGAGCGACGAATAAAATGTAAATAACCTGAGCGAGAACTTTCTAAAGTTGTTGGAAGAGTATTTATTATGATTGAAATATTTAGTAAACTTTCATAATTTTCTTTTATACTGCTAATACGAAATATCACATTTACTTGAACATTTATGCTTTGAATGGTAAGATCCAAGTCATAACCAACACCCTCAATCCATTTTGTGAAATATCGAGTAGCAACTTTCCCACTATAAAAATACACAGTATCTTCAGAGCCAATACCTGGCCATTTTTCCACAGAATTTTTTTCACAAAAAGGATGGCAATAGCTCAAATTACCAGGTTTAGAAATTGCCTCCCAGACTTTTTCTGTAGGTGCACTAATCTGTCTGCTTAATGAAATGTTTATCATTGTCTGTGGCGTCGATATACTTTCAATATTAATAATTTCGGTCATTTGACTCACCTTGGCTGAAATTAACTGATATAAGTGAAAACTTAACTTGCACTTCTTAGATTACACATAAAATTAAGTAGTGACATTCGTCTTATCAGTAGATAGTTGCAGTAACATAAATTCGACATTAGACTTGAGACGCAAAAACTCAGTTTTGCCCTGAGGATTCTCACTCCAATCCTTTACAACATTTAAACTTCCAGTAAGAAATCTTGTTCGACAAGCATGGCGCTGAATCTTACCGCTGGAAGTTTTGGGAATACTTCCAGGCTTCACTAATACCATGGCATAAACCTGTAGATCATGTTGTTCTACGACAGCCTGACAGATATTACCAACTACCTCATTTACATTTAACTTATTTAAGTAACTTCGCTCTATTTCATGAACAATTACTAGTCGCTCTGAACCCTTTATATCTACAGAAAATGCTGCTCCATTATTAGGTCGTAATGCTAAATGGCTCTTTTCTACAGTCAGTTCAATATCCTGGGGATAATAGTTGCGTCCTCGAATAATAATCACATCTTTGATCCGTCCTGTGACGAACAACTCACCATTATCTAAAAATCCTAAATCTCCAGTACGTAAAAACGGTCCCCTATCTCCTAAGTAAGCATGAAAATTTTGTTCTGTCTCTAAAGTTTTATTCCAATAGCCCTGAGCCACACCCAGACCAGATACCCAAATCTCTCCCACTTGGTTAGGTTTACATTGAGTTAATAATTCAGGGTCAACGATCACAACTTGATTAGACCATGTTTGACCGCAACCTACTATTTTCTGGACACCTTCTTGTCCTGGGACACCTGGTACTACTTGATTCTGCTCTAGAGCTGATTCGTTAACATGGTAAACAACAGGTGATCCTGCTTTCAATCCTCCAGATATCAATAAAGTCGCTTCCGCCATCCCATAACAGGGGTAAAATGTTTCTTTACGAAAACCATAAGGTTTAAAAGTTGTGACAAACTGCTCCAACGTTTCACTACGGATAGTTTCGGCTCCGTTAAAAGCCACCTCCCAACTACTTAAGTCAAGATTCTCTCGCTGTTCTAGAGTAATTTTTCGTATACATAGTTCATAAGCAAAATTGGGTCCGCCACTGGTAGTAGCCTTGTAATCAGAAATTGCCTGTAACCAGTTAAGAGGTTTCCGAAGAAATTCTAATGGTGACATCAGTGTCACCGGAAATCCGCAGTACAAAGGTTGCAAAACTCCACCTATCAATCCCATATCGTGATAAGGTGGTAGCCAGATTACTCCTTGACTAGTAGAGCTGTGATCGAAACACTTACGAATTAAAGCCGAGTTGTACAAAAGATTGCCGTGACTCACCATGACACCCTTGGGTGTGGCTGTAGATCCCGATGTGTATTGAAGAAAAGCCAGACTATTGCTGCATAATTCTGGTCGTTTCCATGTTTGCGCCAAATCATTGTCTAAATTATCTGTGGCTAGCCAATACAACTCGGTTAATTCTGGATTTTGAGTAAAGTGAACCTCTATAGTGCGTAACAGTGATCCAACTGTGAGCACTACTGTAGGCTGGGCATCTGCCATAATTGCCTGTAGCCTAGACATATTTTGATTACGCCGAGGTGGATAAGCAGGAACAGCCACTACCTTTGCATACAGACATCCAAAGAAGGCAGCAATAAACTCTAAACCTGATGGGTATATCAGCAAGGCACGTGAGCCAATCGCAACAATACTTTGAAGTTTAGCTGCAATTGCTCGCGCCTGTTGGTCTAACTCTTTGTAAGTCAAATTTTTTGCTTCTATTTTTCCAGGCTGTATGAAAGTATAGGCTATTTGATTAGGCTGGTATGAGACTCTTTGAAGCAGGATATCAACCAAAGTAGCAAGGTTTGAAATAGTTTTTTGGTTTTCCATTAGACTCATTCACAAATAAAAAATACTTAGCGAGTTCAGGTTTTGGTGGCTATAGTCACTTCTTCCACCAACATAAAGTTTATATATACTTTAATCACTGAGTTTAAAACTAAGACTACTTATTTAGCTTTAAAAACTAATCTTTGAATATATCTTTAGTTATCTTCCAATATCTCAGGTCCTCTCTCCCACTACAAATAATTTCTTGGATATAATAAACTTGCTCTTTGCCATTAGCAAATATGCGGTCAAATGTATACCACTCCGTATTTTTCTCTTTTTCTGCTTCTGCCCAAGCTTGATGATTACTCCGCACTGCTAATACGTACTTTAACTCACACTCATCTAAAACTTTGCGAAAAGTTTTACTTTCGCCATATAAGCAGTCTGCTAATACTACCTCAAATTTAAATCCGATTTCTCTTAATTCCTGAATAATTTCTCCTGCTAATTCTGGTTTTGTTTTATATATATCTCCTTCAGTGAGTGTTGTTTTTGGTTTAAAGATTTTAAAAGTTAGCGGAAAAACTATTGTTCCTAATACTCCATAAGCATTTACTGATACTAAACCATTTTCTACTTTTCCTAAGTTACCAATGTATTGTCTCGATACATAATCAGTGCTGTTCCCTTTCTTCTTATCTACAGTTTCATCTATTAATAAGATAAATGTTTCTCCCTTCAACATTGATAATGTTAGAGACAATCTCCTCTCTACCAAACCCTTAATTTCCCAAGACGATTCAGTTAGAAAATGATGTAAACTCTGTTCATTCTTTAATCCTACTACCTTCGCTATCTCTGGCAGGGACTTTCTTTTGATTTGAGATATCATTCCCACATGCAAATATTTAAAACTTTCAAAACTTCTCACTTCTGGAAATATATTTTCAATATGCCGCACAGTAATCATCCACGAACTGGACTGTCCTGGCTGCTTCTCTGGGCGCTATCATCGCTCTCTCTACAACCAAGTAATTTGGGTTCTTGCGTTGGTTTTATGGTAGAGCATTAAAACCGCAGTTTTATAGAAAGGCTCAAAAACTTAAAACCCAGTCACAGCAATAAATATAGCCTATCTTTAGGTTTTCTTTATTATTCTGTTCCATAAAATGAACCGAAGAACCGTAATTTGTTTTTTATTATACTTTACCCAGAGTGATGAAAGAGCGTTAATTAAGATACTGATTGTAGATGTAGCTTAGATTCAATGTAATGAGAGTTTATCTCTATAACTATATAAAATCCAATCTTTATACTCAATTTGAAGAGCTTTAAATCCGATATAAAGAAGGACTTTAGGGAAAAATAATCTTGTGGATGCTTGGTTTTGTGTCATAATAAAATAACTCTTTGAGTTCACGAGTAACTTGGACAATGAGAGCGCTGTCGCTGGCTCTTGGACGGGTTTGCGGCAGCTTTAAAAATGTGTTTCAAGAAAGTTAAAGGTTCGAGAATAAAAGAAAAGCTGAGAAACAACTTATAATAGACATCTTTGATAACCATCAAAGGTTAAATATGACTAGCTTTTCAGGAGTAAATGGAATCATTGTGTATTAGCTAATCTATAAGTTCAAATACAAGTCTAAGCATAAGTCTTGGATGTGAAGTAAAATTGATAAAAATAGCTCAAATTCTGTATCAATTTTGACATATGAACCTATCATAAAGGCGAAACGTTTCTAAACTCTAATCACCGAGAATATAATGCAAACAATGTTATGAGATTTGGTTTCATAGATGTTTTCAAAGATTGATACTTAGATCCTTCTAGTATATAAAACAAGAGTGAATTACTGAGAGTATCAGATACAGTGTTTTTCAGGTGAATGAAGTACACAGGTAGAGATATAAGTAAGCCTTTACGCCCTTAAGAGAATCTGTACCTCACCAAGTTGCAACTACTGTAAATATATACTCCTATACTTTTAACTGTTTGACAATACTTTGAAGCCGTTATCTAAATTTTTAAGTAATCTATTTAGCTACCAATAAATAACTATTCAGGATTTCTTTGACAAATAGAACTGTGAATTTGCTGAAATGCTATTATTTTTTAATACATTGTAAGAAAACATACTTTTAATTTTTGCATTCAAATCTATGTATTGCTGAGTTTATAGAAATTTAAAAGAACTCAAGAGATCAGGGGATCATTCACAATTTATACTAATATCTCTATGTATTAATTAAAGTTTTATAAATTTTTAGAGTAGTAGAATTATCTCTAAACTGCTCACTAAAGACAAAAGTATAATTAAAAATCTAAAATTTTCTTTATCCAGCAAGAGATACAAATAATTTGAAGAAAAGGGTATCAAATAATTTAATTAGCAAATAAATTCTTAATATAATGTAAGTATTGTAATATCTGATATCAATTATATGGCTTAAGTATTGACAGAAAAGTAAAAACAGGGGTACATTTTTCAGTAGTTAAAAATGAATAAGTAAATAATCATACTGTAAAGAGTATGTCACTTAATAAAACCTAAAATAAGCTCAATATCCTATACTGCATAGTTTCGTTTTAGTGACTAAAGCCGTGACAGACTTTCATCAATTTTTTAGCTGATTTGGCGACAGATCTATTGTTTTGTTGTTACCTATTCTTGATTCCCTGTTTTCAAAGATGAACTTAATTTTGCTCAACGATTTACATGGGTAAGTAATTGTACACAACAATTAAACCATTGTTTTAACAGGCTTTTGAACTTATACAAGTATATTTGCAAGGCTAACTTCTGTGTAAATGTGGCTCCTCAACTGCTCCCAATGATATGAGTGTCACTTTCTGTGCTTCTGTCAAACCTTTAACTCCCTGGATATTCATTCCCTCATAGAGTTGATCTGCTTTGAGGGTTTTAAGGTACTCCTTTTTTTCCAGATTCCATAACTTAATAGTTTCATCTGCTGCTCCTGCACTGGCTAGTGTTTGACCGTCTGGGCTAAAGGCGATCGCCATCACCCATTTTTTATGTCCTTGAAGGGTTAGTAATCTTGTGCCTGTCGTAACATTCCAAAGTTTAACCGTACAATCAGTACAAGTAGTTGCCAAGGTCTTACCATCTGGACTAAAGGTGATTGCCAAAATCCAATTTTGGTGTTCTTGGAGTATATGAAGACATTTACCTGTGGTTGTATTCCACAGTCTGACAGTACCATCTACACTACCAGTGGCGATAGTTTGTCCATCTGGACTAAAGTCAACACACCAAGCCCAACCACTGTGTCCTTGTAGAGTTTGACAGTACTGTCCAATAGTTGTATCCCACAACTTTACGGTTTTATGAAAGGAACCAACCGCTAATTTTTTCCCATCTTGGCTCAAAGCAATAGACTGAACCACATGCTCTGAGAGTGTTTTCAATATCTGACCTGTTGTTATATTCCAAAATCGAATAGTTCCATCATGGCTACCACTGATTAATGTATAGCCATCTGGACTAAAAGAAGTTTTCGATACTGTTGCTGCGTGTCCCCACAGGACTTGGAAGCAGTAACCATGTGAAACATCCCACAGTCTGATAGTTTTATCGGCACTACTGCTTGCTAGAATGCGACCATTGGGACTAAAAGCAACAGAAGTGACTAAATCCGTATGTCCTCGAAAGGTTTGACACTTCCCTTGATGCAAGTCCCAAAGTCTTACCATCCTGTCTTCACTGCCAGTAGCCAGCATTTGCCCATCTGGACTGAATGTAATAGACGAAAACCAGTTCAACCGCCCTTTAAAGGTGCGGATACAGCTACCACTGGTAACATCCCATAGCTTTAAAGTCTGGTCATCGCTACCACTTGCCAGTATGTTTCCTAAAGGGTTAATAGCAATCGTATACACCGAATTTTTATGTCCAAACAGCGTCCGGACACACTGCCTTAAACTGAGATCCCAAAGTCGGATGGTACGGTCTAGGCTGCTGCTGGCAAGCATGTTTCCTTCACCAACAAAAACAACAGAAAAAACAGCATTTGTATGTCCTGTCAATATGCCAATGCATTCCCCACTGTTCACATCCCATAGTCTCACCGTTTTATCTAGACCGCAGCTAGCTAGTCTAGCACCATCAGGACTAAATGCTACAGATCTAATACAATCTGTATGTCCTAATAGCGTTGCAATGCAGTGACCTGTAGTTATATCCCACAGTTTCACTGTAAAGTCATCACCGCCGCTAGCAAAAATTCTGCTATTGGGACTCAGAGCAATCGCCCAAATGGCATCGTTATGTCCCTGGAAAATGCGACAGCACTTATCAGTGTTGAGATCCCACAGGCGGATTGTATGGTCAGCATTACCGCTAATTAGCAGATCACTATTGACGAAGCAAACAGCATGAACACCTCCCATATGACCAGACAACGTTTTAATACACTCTCCAGTAGCAACACTCCACAATAGAATGATCTGGTCTTCACCGCTACTAGCAAGGATGTCTCCCCCCGGATTAAACGCTAAAGACCAAAGAAATCGCATTTGCCCCTGACAAGTCAAAAGTTGTTGACCTGTGTTTGCATTCCATAAGTAAATTTCGTAATTAGAATGACCTGAAGCTAAAAGCTTGCCATTGGGGCTAAAAACAACGGACATTGTTGGGGCAAAGATGTTGGCAAACACTGAGTTCTTCAAGTCTGCACCAGCAAAATTAACTTGCTGTAAAGGAGTATCTTGTAGATAAGCCTGTCTAATTGTTAGATTGGAGAGGTTGTAACCTGTTAAGTCAGTTTGGAGACAAATAAGGAGGTTGAGGATGTTGCCACCAATATACCCCGGTTGATTTGGAGCTTGAACTTGCAAAGTAGACAGCATTCGCCTGAGACAGTCTTTGATTGCTTTTTGGGTTCCCAAGGTTCTTAACAATTCATTAATTATAGGCTGGAGAATCAGTTGAGCTTGAGCAGTCCTGACATAATCCTTTGCATCTGCCTTAATCAAGGCGTGTGTGTTGAAGAGGTATTTTGATGTTTGGGCTGGGGAAGGTGGAGCTTCTTCTGGGGATAAGAAGTAATCAATATAGGGTTTTGTTCCCATTTCCCTGACAATTTCCGCACAAATTTGCTCAATCAGACAATAAATCACATACTCCATAACTACAGGTTGGAGAGTGAATCGAGTAGGTGTCTCACCTGAGCTAGTTTCAATCAGACAACGTCTTACCAAAGACTCTAACGCCTCCAATAATTTCGCTGTAGATAAAGACAAAACCAGATCCAACTGTAAATCTGCTATGGATACTGGCTCCCGATTAATTGCTAACCAGTACATCAAATCTCTCTCTAATGCAGACAAACGTTTAAACTGCTGCTCTAAGAGGTTGCGAATGTCACCAAAAACTTTAGTATCTTGGGCAAGAAATTCAGCAATATCGCAGTTAAACAAGTCTTGAATAGTGGTTGCAATCATCTTCAAAGCCAAAGGATTGCCGTCATAGCGTTGTATCAGTGTTTGCCAATCCGCTTCTGAACCACGAAAACAATTTTGAGTTCTAAAGATTTCTAAGGCATCACTGATATTCAAGCCCTTCAAATGCAATGACTGAACATAGAGTGAGCTAGTTTCAAGAAAGGCAATTTCTTGAGGCTTTTCTCTAGAAGTCAGTACGAGCGTACTTTGATGAACTGTTTCTCCCACTTGCTTAAGTAGTTGGCCGTAAGCTTGATAATCCTCTTGGTAGTGTCCAGTTCGCTCACCGCTTATAAAAATTGACTCAGCATTGTCTAATAACAAAAGACAACGGTGTTTCCGTAAATACGTCATCAACTGCGAAATGCTATCACTGACTCTTTCTGGCAGACTGATTGCCTGACCTTGAGAAAAGAACTGGAGCAGGTTAGCCAGCAGTTCTTTGACGGGTGGATTGTTACGGAGTGATTGCCATATCACATACTCAAAGTGATCTTGAACAAGGTTGACTAGTTTTACAGCTAAAGAGGTCTTGCCAATTCCTCCCATACCCAGTATTGTAAGCAGACGACAGCGGTCTTGTAGCGTCCAATACTGTAATTTGGCAAGCTCTTCGCTACGTCCTTGGAAGAAAGAAACATCGATAACTTCGCCCCAGTCTATTTGATTGTAGATTGTGGATTGTGGATTTTGAATTTCTCCCTGATTTACCCTGACCAAATATTTTGTGTAGTCACTCAAAGTCAGTTGTAAACCAAAGGTTCTAAAGCAGCGTTGTAATGTGCGTTTATCTAAGCCAATATTACCTTTTAACACTTTGGAGATAGTTTTGGGGTCGAGCCCGATGCGATCACTCAAATCTTCTAGGGTATAGCGGACTCCATTGTTCTGTAAAATTTCTGTTTCACGAATCTTGGTTAACAGACGCTCTAATCCCACAGAAGTGAGAACAATACCACGTTGGCGTTTTTGCTTTTCTTGGATCATCATACTTTTAATTGACAAAAACGACATTTGCTTAGTGTCGTTATAAAAGCTGTTTTATCCCTTAATCTAGCGTACGTGCTTAATTTCCTGTTTAACTTCCTGCTTAAGTTACCTATTTTCCCTGGTTTAAGATTATCACAAAGGCGATAGTGCCATTAGGAAAGCTTAGGGAAATTCTTAGCTATGGCAAAAATTGAAACTAAAACTGAACCGATGGTGATCAACTTTGGTCCCCATCATCCTGCCATGCATGGGTGCTTCCGACTGATTGTCACTTTAGACGGAGAAGATGTGATCGACTGTGAACCCGTCCTTGGCTATCTACATCGGGGCATGGAAAAAATTGCCGAGAACCGCACCAATATTCAGTATGTCCCTTACGTGAGTCGTTGGGACTACTATGGCGGAATGTTTAATGAAGCAGTCACTGTCAATGCTGTAGAGAAACTGGCAAATATTGAAATTCCTGAACGTGCCAGCTATATTCGGGTCATCATGCTAGAGCTAACCCGGATTAATAATCATTTGCTATGGTTGGGACCCTTCATATCTGATATTGGTGCACACGCCCTCTTCTTTTACACCTTGCGTGAACGCGAAATGATTTTAGACCTGTTTGAAGCTGCTACTGGCTACCGCATGGTCAACAACAATTATTTTCGTATTGGGGGTGTTGCTGTTGACCTTCCCTATGGATGGGTGGATAAGTGCGAAGATTTTTGTAATTACTTTCTACCTAAAGTTGACGAGTACGAAAAATTGATTACTGATAACCCCATTTTCCGCCGTCGAGTCGAAGGAATAGGCACACTCAGCCGCGAAGAAGCAATTAACTGGGGGATATCTGGCCCTATGCTTCGTGCTTCTGGAGTGAAGTGGGATTTGCGAAAAGTTGATCACTACGAATGTTACGACAATTTTGATTGGGAGGTACAGTGGGATACAGCAGGAGATTGCCTTGCTCGTTATTTAGTGCGGATGCGAGAAATGCGGGAATCAGCCAAGATTATCAAACAGGCACTTAAAGGATTACCTGGTGGTTCTTACGAGAATCTAGAAGCTAAACGTATGACATCAGATCGCAAATCAGAATGGAACGAGTTTAATTACCAATTTATTGCTAAGAAGGTTGCACCAACTTTCAAGATTCCTAAAGGCGAAGTTTATGCACGGGTCGAGTCAGGCAGAGGAGAACTCGGAGTTTATCTAGTTGGCGATGACAACGTTTTTCCTTGGCGATGGAAGATTCGCCCAGCAGATTTCAACAATCTCCAAGTTCTACCCCAATTAATACGTGGACGAAAAGTAGCTGATATTTTTGTCATCCTGGGAAGTATTGACTTGGTCATGGGTTCTGTAGACCGTTGAACTAGCTATAATTTTTGTACTTAGAACCTGATTTTGTTTACCTAAAGCAGAAGTGATGATAAAGTATATTACATAACCTTTAACAGGGGGTTAGTAGTGTTAATTGCGTGAAATGATTGAAAAATTTCCCCACATGAGGTGGTTTTCGTCCCTGTTGTGGATGAAAAAACAAAGAGGGGGCATTGAATATAGATATTCTGAATAAGTGTCAAGATACTTGAGACTGCAACACTCTTCTGAGAAACAGAAGTATTTCTTGAATTATATTTTGCACTAGCTTCTTTATTGCAATCAAAGTCAGGTGGCAATGCAGAAATTCGCTCTAATCCTTATCTTTACGTTGTGGATATTGTACACCCTATGATTGTTGAGAATGGTGCAAGATATCAACTTACATCCATTGGGGAAGCGATCATTTTCCAAATGGATGTAAAGAAACATTTCTGTTTCTTAGAATCAAGCGCAATGGCGGCACACCATCCGCGATGAGTGAAAGAAACAGTAAACAGGCGACCTACTAGGTGTTTTGACATCTAAAACCAAGGTTTCACTAGACCTCTTGCAAAATTATTTTATGGTATAGTTAAGGGTTTTGTATCATGTAATCAATATCCCCCATGCAACACGAGCAAACCAAACGGCTATCTAATCGGGAGTTCAAACGTTTAGTTGGTGTAC
>JAESGT010000077.1_pt1 | contig 33141 bp, 33 predicted proteins | sample 9266261 | NCBI WGS metagenome assembly JAESGT01 (sample SAMN15741584, study PRJNA653494) | algae metagenome | isolation source: Pelatocladus maniniholoensis HA4357-MV3 and co-occurring heterotrophs from... | place: USA: Maniniholo cave near Haena, Hawaii | collected 2009-07-28 | reverse complement strand
TCAGTCGGTTCATTCGCCCTTGGCTTAAATTTCACTGCCGATTTTTTTTACATTACCATATGATGCCTCCCCTTGCTTTTACCTACGCTGCAAACTCTCGTTTGTGGGGGGAGAGTGAAAAACTACATTGTAGCAGTAGTTTTTGTAGGTTCGTTTGTGAATGAAAAGTTAAATCCGGTTAGGTAGTTTTCCTCAAATATCAAATTCATTTGAATTTCCCTACCGTGTTCTAAGCTGACTTCTTTTAAAGCAGTTTGTACATCTTTGATAGAGCCTAATACATGATTATTATCTAATACTTGATTAAGTATATCAAAGATGTATTGTAAATCTTGAGATTCGGTGATTAAAGAGCAAATCATTGCCTCACTCATAAGATTGGGCTTGAGAAATAATTATGCCTATTTTCTGTTAAAGGCTTTGGATAGCGCTCTTTCTAAAGGCGTGAACTAATTTATTGCTTTAGTGCTAAACAAGCCTATCGCTTTAGTGATAGTGGGTATCTATATTAAAATTGGCAAAGTATAAATCCTATAATTTTCTGACATTTAAAGATAAAAAATTGCCACAAAATAGATAAATTATGTATAAATAAACCAAAGTGCTGAGTTCATCACCAAACAACTTCACGTAATACATTTGAGTGAAAACGCTTTTTTGGGGATAGATTAGTATGCTCTTTGTCTTGTAAAAATGGATATTGCTGAATAAGTAAAGTAAGGTTTATTCCTCAATGAATTTACTGTGTTAGTGATTATGACTTGTCTGAGATGTTGGAAATTCAGGTGGAGGAGTTTAGACCTGCGATCGCTGAAAGTGGGATAGTAATTTCTAGCTGATTGTATAGTTCTACCCTTGATGCAGCCAATGGAGTATCACTTTGTCTCAACTTCTAAAATTCAAGAACGTTTAGATATTTCGGCAAAAGCGCTTGGAGATTATATCAACAAAGGATTGTTGATTGCTGGGGTACATTACTCTGTTCTTCCTGGAGGACATAAGCGCTACAACCTAGAACTGCTGACTGATTGGCTAATCAATCAGCAAGATCCAAATGCCCATCAACGAGCAATAGACCACTACTTAAAATCATTGCCTAGCAATCAAGGGCGGAGAAAAGCTAACTAAGAAAATCATGAGTTTCCGGCTGGTGGATTACGACTCCAGCATAGGAGTCGAGAAGTACTCTCACATCGTGTCCGGTCGATTCAGCAATTACCACTGGATTTTCACCTTGTTGAAGCCAATGAGAAATTAACGTAGAGCGAGTTGTGTAGGGCTTGCGGTAGGTCACTCCTACTGATTGCAGTACTGTTTTCCATATTCTTTTACAAAAATTGTTATCGTTCATGGGAGCGCCCTTCGGTCCTGTAAACACTAAATCTTCAGGTTCCCAGTTGTCTCCACGTCGATTCAGCAAAATCTCCTGAACTCGTTTAGAAAGTTTGACGTATCTATCTTTGTCAGTCTTTGTACTTTTTCGCTTGCCTCTTACCAAGGTTTCTCCAATCCACATCACGGAGCAATCATCCCAGAGGTGTTTCCATTGTAGTCCTATAGCTTCTCCGGGTCTACAGCCAGTCAAAAACATGAATTCTACATAGTCTGTATAGTGACTGTAGTATTCGTGGTTGCGAAAACCTTCGAGAATTACTTCGCATTCTTCTTTTGTAAAAGGTTTGGGACGAGGTTTTTTAGGAACCTTTAGTCCTGTTAGTGTTTCCGTCCAAGGATTATTTTCGGGAAGGAGCTTATGTTTAATTGCCCAAGCCCAACAGGACTTTAAAACCGATAAGCGATCGCGGACTGTAATCGGTTTTTGTCGTTCAAGGAGAAATTTTTTAAATTTTTCGGTATGTACTTCGTTGATTTCGTAGGCTGGTTTGTTGTTGAAAACTTCTTTGAGATGGTCTGCGATAATTTTGTATTTGGTCAGTGTTTGAGCATCCAACTTACTGCGCCTGGTGTCGGCGAATTTCTGCATTAATTCTGATGCGCTCAAACGGTCTGTTCTTTGTTCTTCCGGTTTGTACTTGTTGAGGGTGGTATCGAAGTTATTGGTAATCAGGTCATTGGCAATGATCGCTGCTTTACTGGTAGCTGCGTTACGAGCCGCTACTCCATCCGGTAGCCCTAAGTACAAATAGTAAGCCTTCCCTTGGTACAACCAGTACAGTCTCAGTCTGCCGTTACAGTTCTGAACCTTGACCAATTCTTTGCTCGATTTGCGTGGCATAGTTGCCTCGATTCTAGATAATCCTTATCTAGTAATTATCTAGGATTATCGTGATTTGCCGTATCTCAAGCTATAATTATTGACAATAGAAGCACCCAAACCCCGATGTGAAAAACCGCCGAAGCGGTTGATATATAAGGATTTGAGTTTAATGGAGAATAGGAGACTCGAACCCCTGGCCTCTGCGGTGCGATCGCAGCACTCTACCAACTGAGCTAATTCCCCAAATTTAGTTGTTAGTTCCAAGCAACCACCAACAATTTCCTATGTTAACACTCACCTGCGGTTGGTTGACAGTGTTTTTGTAAATACACTTCCTGCACGCGTTCTAGTTCCAAATCAGTGAGATAATCTACAGTCCAATTTGCTAGACGCTGAAGCATATGGAAGGGATAAGTATTCGCTATACCCACAACTTGCATACCAGCGCGTTTTGCTGCTTGGATACCAGCTGGGGTATCTTCAATTGCTAAACACTCGCTTGGTTGTAGGTTCAACGCTGGATATGCTTGGTTGAGACATTCTACTGCTAACAAATAACCATCAGGTTCTGGTTTACTTGTAGTGATGTCATCTCCAGCGACAATCACACGAAAGTATTCAGTTAGTTTGGCACGTTCTAGAACGAGTTCTATTTCTTGACGAATTGCACCACTGACTAATGCTAAGTTTAAGTTGTGCGATCGCACTTGAAAGATCAAGTCATCTAAACCCGGATACAAAGGCAGTTTTTCGAGTTTTTCTATTTCCCGTGCATATAACTGTGCCTTTTTTGTCAGCAGTTGAGTTAAAGACTGTTCATTCATAACTCTACCGCGACGAGTTAGTAAATCCTGAAAACAAGCGCGATCGCTTCTACCTAGAGAAGCTTGGCGTTCATCTTGGTGTTGAGGTTGGAGATTTTCTTGAATCAGAATCTCATCAATCAATTGTAGATGGATGGATTCATCATCAATGATCACGCCATTAAAATCAAATAAAACTGCCTTTAAAGTCATGCGGTTGTATCAAAAGCTGGAGATGGAAAACCCTGTAAATCGTTATTATCCAGTATGCTATCTTGTGAGTTTGGAGTGTACTGTCGCCCTTGTGTTTGTACAGTTTCTTCTGTTGTGGAAATCGGTTTTGTACCACTAGTCACCTGATTTGTCCACCACACATCCTGAGTTTGTACTGCGGCAAATCCTGCTGCACCCATCCATGCATCCACACTACCATTTCCATACTCACGAATATAAGGTTCTTCAAATACATTATCGAGCCATTCTGTTTGACGTAGGATCTTCTGGTTTCCATCTAAGATTACCACTTGTCCACCAACACGTAATAAGCGAAATGCTTCACGCAGAATTGTCTCAGAAATTGCTGGTGGTGTCTCATGAAACAACAAACTCGCTGTTACTAAGTCAAAAGAATTACTTGCTAATTTCGTATTTTCCGCAGTTCCATGTCGCCAATGTATATGTAAGTTAGCACTTTCGGCTTTATGAGCAGCTCTTACTAACATGTAAGGCGATAAATCTAAACCAATAACTTCAGCGTCAGGAAAAGCCTGCTTGAGCATTAATGTTGTTGAACCTGTACCGCAGCCTAAGTCTATTATTCGTTGCGGCACAACTTTGATCGCATCAATCAAAGCCTGACGTATCCAAGTTTCATTCGGTGGTAAAACGTATTGGGTAATAGCATCGTAGCTAACCGCCGCACCAGAGTTGAGATATCCGCCTTCTATGCCGTGGAAATTTTGGCTACTGTAGTAAGTAGGGACTGTCACATCAATACGTCGAAAGCGATCGCTTTGTTTCTCCCAATCCACACTCTTGGCATAACGCTGTAACTCTTCTTCATCGATGAAAAGACGTACTACAGGTGATAAAAAGCGCTCCCAGATTGTATTATTATGAACCGTCATAGGATTTTCGTGAAGGTGTATCTATAAAACATTCATTTTATTTACAAATTTTAATATATTTTTGTCAAAGCTAGTTTTTATTGAGAAATCAGATTGACATTTAGACTACTTTTGCACTACAACCGTATTACTAACAACTACCTGCCAAAGATAGTGATTTATGATTTCAAAAGTTATGATGAGTTATTTTTGTTACTTATTATCTTTTGTCAGCAACTACCAAGCAAATACTAGTGATTAATTTTGTAAAAATATGCCTTACGAAGAATTAGAAATCTCCACAGCATCCCCAGTTTTATCTTGGGCAAATCACCTCTTGGGTTCAGAAGAAATCAAGATGGCAAAAAATGTGGCTTCACTACCATTTGTGTTTAAACACGTGGCATTAATGCCAGATGTTCACTTAGGTAAAGGAGCCTTAGTTGGTTCTGTAATTGCAACTAAAGAAGCAATTATTCCTGCGGCTGTGGGTGTTGATATTGGTTGCGGTATGGCTGCTATCAAAACACCTTTTAAAGGTGAACAATTAGAAGGAAAACTCAAAAAAATTCGCTTGGATATTGAAGCAGCAATTCCTACAGGTTTCAACGACAATAAAGAAGTTGAAAAGCCTGTAACTAATTGGCAAAATTGGCGAGAGTTTAAAGACTTGCATCCAGGAGTACAAAACTTACAAGAAAAAGCGATGCGACAAATGGGTTCTCTCGGTGGTGGAAATCACTTTGTAGAAGTTTGTCTCGATACAGAGAACCAAGTTTGGTTGATGCTGCATTCTGGTTCGCGTCATATTGGCAATATGCTGGCACAGTCTCACATTAGTACAGCTAAAGAATTAGCAAAAATGGCAGGTAATAAATTACCTGATCCAGATTTAGCTTACTTTGTGGCTAATACACCAGAATTTAAAGCCTATTGGCATGATTTACAGTGGGCGCAAGAATATGCACGTTTTAACCGCGATGTCATGATGGCACGTTTCAAGCGTATTATCGAAAAGCATCTAGCGGGTGGGAAGGCGACAAAAGCTTTACTAGAGGTAAATTGCCATCATAACTATGCTGAAAAAGAATTACATTTCGGTGAGGAAGTATATGTAACTCGCAAAGGTGCTGTTCGCGCCCAAACAGAAGATTATGGCATTATCCCTGGTTCAATGGGGGCAAAATCCTTTATTGTCAAAGGTAAAGGTTGTGCTAATAGTTTCTGTTCTTGTAGCCACGGCGCTGGACGCTTACTATCAAGAAGTAAAGCAAAAAATGTCTATACTCTTGATGATTTGATCGAGCAAACAAAGGGTGTAGAATGTCGCAAAGATACAGGCGTTTTGGATGAAATTCCCAGTGCGTATAAACCTATCGATCAAGTAATGGCAAACCAAGCTGATTTAGTAGAAGTTGTAGCTACACTCAAGCAAGTTGTTTGTGTGAAAGGTTAAGTCAGTTAACAGTTAACAGTAAAGAGTGAATATATTGACCAAACAAGGCAAAAGTCACTCATTCAAAAGGCACTTCCTAAGAAAAAGTGCTGGTACTAAGCCCCTAAATTTATTTATGGGGATTATCTTTTTACTTTTTATTTTTTACTTTTTACTTTTTAAACTCTCACCGCTACACTGCTTCGCAGTGTAGCGGGAGATTATTGCTTCACAGAAACACGCTTTTTGGTATAGCTATAGCCATCTTCATTAGGACGCAGCTTGTCAATTTTTTTAGTGAGCGATCGCCTGATAATATTTACTCAAAAAAATGATATATTCTTACTATTTCAATTACCAAAAACTGAAATTTAAATAACCCCCAATCGTACCACAAAATATTTATGCAAGAGTTCTATTGTTATTTGCGATCGCGTAGCGGCTGCTTTGCAGCATCGCTTTCTTGTTTGTTGTGAATGGGTTCTCGTTAATAAGCAACGTTGAAACGTATTGAACAAACGCTTTAATGTTCTCTATGGATGAAAGAACGTTAATAAGCAACGTTGAAACGTATTGAACAAACGTTTTGATGTTCTCTATGGATGAAAGAACGTTAATAAGCAACGTTGAAACGTATTGAACAAACGTTTTGATGTTCTCTATGGATGAAAGAACGTTAATAAGCAAGGTTAAAACGTATTGAACAAACGCTTTGATGTTCTCTATGGATGAGAACAAACAATTTTTGTGAGAACGTGAATTTGAAGAGTGCGTAGAACCCCCCACCCACTTGTGAGGAATCCAGGTGTAGTCGCTTTTCGACTGGGCGATCGCTCATCAATAAAACAATTTTGCAACTTCAAATACATCAGATACATCAGATCCCCAACTTTTTTAAAAAGTCGGGGATCTATAACTCCTCAAAATTAATGGGACAGACCACTTAACCACTAACTACAGAAAAAACCCATTCCCGCAGTAAGGAATTAACCTGATCTGGTACTTCATCATGGGGACAATGACCCGCCCGTAGAAAGTGTTCTGTCAGTTGAGGATAATATTGACGAAATTTTTGGGAACGTTCTCTAGCGTTAATCCAAGGATCAGCTTCTCCCCACAATAGTAGTAGCTGACAAGTTAATTGCTTAAGTAGCATATCTACTTTTTCACCTTGGGGAGTTCTAAACACCGAAGAAAAGACATCGAAAGCACCTTGATCATAAGCAGGGCGAGAAATTTCTTCTATTAATTGTTCTGTAATTGCGCTTTTGTCAAGATAAACTTTTTCTAGAGTTTGACGAATAACGCTTTTTTGCCGGACGTAGTGAAATAATAGAAACTGGGCAAAAGGTTGTTGAAAAATCCATTTGGCAACATCACCCAAAAGTTTCTGCAAATTATCTGGCTGTTGGGGTGGTTCTATTTGAGTTTGCAGTGCTTCTGGTTCTGCTGTATGCTCGTTCTCATTAAATGGCCCAGCGCTGTTTAATAATACTAAACCCGCCACTGCATCACAACGTTGGGCTGCAACACACAAGCTAGCATAGCCACCCAGAGAATTACCTACTAAGACTGCTCTTTGACCTATGACTTGAGTGATAAAGTCATAGAGCTGATCGCGCCACAGATCACCGCTATACTCCAATTTTGGCTTGGCTGAACGTCCGAATCCTAAAAGATCTATAGCCCAGACTTCAAAATCGTGCTGTAGTTCAGCAATGTTTTTGCGCCAGTGGTCAGTAGAAGCACCAAACCCATGCACTAACAGTAAAGGCGGATGTTGGGGTTGGGGTTTTCCTGCTTGTACATAGTAAATGTTATACCCTCGCCACTGCCAATTTTTGCCAGGGATAGGGATTGTAGAGGAGGCTATTGTTGCCTGCATGATTCCAAAGAAATGTTAAGTCACCTCTAATAATTGTAGGCTAATGATTATGTAGTTAGCAGTGAATAACTAACAAAGAACTAATGACTAATGACTAATGACTAATCACTAATAACCAATGACAAAGGACAAACAATTGATTACAGGAAAAACCAAACTTCTCGGAGTCATCGGACATCCAGTGGAACATTCACTGTCGCCAGTTATGCACAATGCAGCGATCGCTCAATTGGTAATAGATTACATCTATCTGCCCTTTCCCATTAAACCAGAAGATTTATACACGGCGGTTTACGGGTTTGCAGCTATTGGTGTTGTGGGTTTTAGTGTCACAATTCCTCATAAACAGGCAATCATACCACTTTTATCAGCAGTGGAACCCATAGCTCAAGCTATAGGGGCAGTTAATACAGTTACTAACAAAAATAACTCTTGGATAGGTACTAACACTGATGTCGAAGGATTTCTTGCTCCTTTACAAACATATCATCAAGATTGGAGTCAGAAAGTCGCAGTAATTTTAGGGAATGGTGGTGCTGCTAGAGCAGTAGTAGCAGGTTGTACACAGTTGGGATGTGCAGAAATTCATGTTGTCGGGCGAAATGTCCAGCGATTACGAGATTTTTCTAAAAGTTGGGAAAATTCCCCACTGCAAGTTAATCTTAGTGTTCACAAATGGGATGAATTACCCAAATTAATTCCGCAAGCGAATTTACTCGTCAACACAACTCCCATCGGTATGTACCCCAAGGTAGATGAATCACCTTTAAGTGCAGCAGAAATGGCAAATTTATCACCACAAGCGATCGCCTACGATTTAATCTACACCCCCAACCCAACAAAATTTTTACAACAGGCGCAACAGGTAGGTGCAACCACCATCGATGGACTAGAAATGCTTGTCCAACAAGGTGCAGCAGCATTAAAAATCTGGTTACAACAGGAAAGTGTACCAGTAGATGTGATGCGTCAAGCTTTGCAAAAGCATTTGGGTTTGTGAAGGGATTGGGGACAAAATAATTCAAAATACCCTTCAGGAACGCCAAGGGCGTACAAAATTCAAAATTATAACTATTGTAGAGACGCGATTAATCGCGTCTCTACTAATGTCCAATGACCAATTACCAAAGATTCAGTTGATTAGGTGGAGAATCTAAGTTATCCCAGGGTAGGGGTGGGACTTTGACACCGCTTTGTGCGAGTAATTTTTGGAAGTAACGGGCTGTGCTTGGCGATCGCTCTTCAATGGGACAATGGACAAAGAAATATATTTGCTTTCCCTGCTGCAACCATTGCTGAATTTGTGTAACCCACTCTGTCATAAAAGGCTGATTAATTTCTAAATTGGGATGGGAAATAAATCGAATCAAGCTAAAAGGTGCTGTGATGCTAAATTGTACTGGTAGTTTGGGTTTGCGTCGTTCTGATTGTAGCTGAGGATCGTCTTCGCCAGTGTAGATCGGGCGAGAGTCTAGCAATACTCTTCCCACGCCCAATTTTTCTAAGAGTGCAGTTAAATTACTCGCATGGGGTTCTTTGAACCAGTCGCGGTGTCGCACTTCTAAGGCTAGTGGTATTTCTGTATGAGGCCAAGCTGACAAAAAAGCGGTGAGATCGTCAATTAATGTCGGTGCATAACTAGGGGGTAGTTGGGCAAAAATCGGGCCAAGACGCTTACCTAATGGACGCATCCTCTCGATAAATTTCCCAGCATCAGAAATATAAGGTTGCAGTTGTTGGTTGTGAGTAATATCTCGTGGTAGTTTTAAGCAAAATTCAAAACCTGGTGGTGTATCAGTTGCCCATCGAGCTACAGTTTCTTGATTTGGTGTAGCGTAGAATGTAGTATTACCTTCCACTGTTGTGAAACGACGGCTGTAGAGATGGAGAAAATCAGCTGGTCGAGTACCTGGAGGAAAAAGTTCGCCTACCCAACCTTTATACGCCCAAACAGCACAACCGATAAAAAAACTCACGATTATATTCCTTTAATAATATCTGTAAAATAAGGTTAGACATTTGTAAAGCGAGATCAACTCTTGTTGATATCTTTATTTAAGATCACAATGATGACTATTTTTTTGGCATTGCTGATTTAATGTATGAAAATGATTTTGCGTAATGCCAAAATCTTTGTAGAGACACGATATATCGTGTCTCTACATTCGGATTCATACCTAAATTTTAATTATTTACGTCTGTAGGATTCCCATTTGATTTTTGAATAGAACTTAGTACACTTTCTGTTAAGCGTTCCCCGGCTCAACTAATAAGTTCATAAACCAAACCAGATTCCTATGTAAGTTTTGGCTCTGATTAATATAATTTAACTCTTTAAAATGAAAATATTAATCGTCGAGGATGATGAGCTGGTTGCCCATGTGCTTGCTGCTGTCCTTACTAGTTACAATTATGCTGTGGAAGCAGCCTCGAATGGTCAGACAGCTTGGGATTTAATCCAAACTTATGATTACGATTTAATTCTTTTAGATGTTATCCTGCCAGAGATAGATGGTATCACTCTGTGTCGGCAAATCAGAGCGCGTGGTTTGCAAATGCCAATTTTATTATTGACTGGTTGTGATAGTAGCCATGAAAAGGCGATTGGTTTGGATGCTGGTGCAGATGACTACCTTGTCAAACCCTTTGATGAAGAAGAATTAGTTGCTCGGATCAGGGCGCTGTTACGTCGTGGTAGTGTAGTATCCCCACCAGTTTTGGAATGGGATAATTTGCGGCTTGATCCCACAAGTTGTGAGGTTATGTATGCTGAAGAGCTATTATCATTAACTCCCAAGGAATATGCTTTGCTGGAGCTGTTTTTGCGAAATAGTCGCCGAGTTTTTAGCTGCGGGATGATTTTGGAGCATCTCTGGTCGTATGAGGACATACCAGGAGAAGAGGCTGTTCGTACCCATATTAAAGGATTACGGCAAAAATTAAAAGCTGTGGGTGCGCCAGGGGATTTAATTGAAACAGTCTATGGTATTGGTTATCGGTTAAAACCAGGTAGAGAAGAGAAGAGTAGATGGGGACAAGGCGGACAAGGGAACACGGGGAATACAGATGAAATATTCTCTGCGTCACCACGTCACCCTTCGGGTAGTTCCCTCCGGGACGCTGCGCGAACGCAGTCGCTACAACGGAGGGTAGACGCGAAGCGACCTCCGCAACGCGCTGCTCACCACGTCACTGCGTTTTCAGCATCTAGCTTCCATTCTGAAGATGAGCATCCTTTGTTGTTGGTGGTAGATTGCGATCGCACTTTCACCGCACAAATTCAACAAGCAGCTACTCACAAAAATTTACAGGTGGCGATCGCGACAGACACTACAATTGCCAGAAATATTCTGTATCAAAATCATCCTAGTATCGTATTGCTAGACCCGGATATTTCTTCAAATCACCAAGACAGTTTCAACCTGTTAGCAGAGTTGCATGAGCGTAAACCTCCTGTACCAGTAATAATTTTGACCAAAAACAGTGATTTTAGTAACCGTTTACAAGCTGCTCGCAATGGTGGACACACCTTTTTACCCAAGCCGATGTCTGCTAACCAAGTGCTAGAAGCAGTCAATCAAGTGTTGCAAGAATCTCCCCATGCAGAAGCACACATACTAGCTGTAGACAATGATCCAAAAATAGGTACTTTGTTACAAAAGTTACTTATACCTTGGGGAATCAAAGTTACATTCTTGGAAAATCCCCTTCAATTTTGGGAAACTCTGGAAGCAGTCACGCCAGATTTACTCATTCTTGATGTAGAAATACTAGGGATAAATGGTATAGAAATTTGTCAAGTCGTACGCAATGATCCCCAATGGAGTGAACTACCAATCCTATTTCTCACAGTTCATAACGATGCTGATATTGTTAATCAGGTTTTTGCGGTTGGTGCAGATGATTTTGTGAGCAAACCCATCGTTGGGCCAGAACTTATTACTAGGATTGTCAATCGCTTAGAACGAGTTAGCTTGCGACGGATGCGAGAAATTTATCAAACAGGAAACACGCAAGCACAGATGAAACGTGGAACAAATAACTATTACTTTTGCTGATACAATTTTGGTTTAAATTTTAATTAGTGTTGAAGCTAGAGTCAGGAGCATGGAACAAAGAAGGTTATTAGATCAACTCAATACAAACTTGGAAAGTCCACTCCCAGAAAATAATAATTTTCTGCAATACGTCAAGGTGTTTTCTGAAGTTACTGCCAATATTCGGGCTTCTGTTGACCTGGAAACAATTTTTCAAACAACAAATAAAAAGGTTTGTGAACTATTACAAATAGACAGAGTTGCAGTTTATCGTTTTAATTCCGATTGGGGCGGTGAATTTGTTCAAAATTACGAATTTATTAGCCAAAATTGGAAAACTTTGCTCACGCACAATAGTACAACTATTTGGGATGACACCTACTTACAAGAAACGCAAGGGGGACGCTACCGTAATAATGATACATTTGCAGTTGATGACATTTATCAGATCAACCACTCTCCTTGTCACATTCAACTTTTAGAGCAATTGTACATCAAAGCCTATGCGATCGCTCCGATTTTTGTTGATAAAAAACTCTGGGGTTTATTAGCTGCTTATCAACTTTCCGAATCTCGCCAATGGCAAAAATTTGAAGTTCAATTCCTCCATCAGATTGCAGACCAACTTGGTTTAGCACTCCAACAGGCTAAATTATTGGCTCAAGTTAGCCAACAGAACTTTGATTTACAAAAAGTAATAGATCAAAGGCAAATTTTGAGTGAGATTACTGCCAAAATGAGAGCATTGGTTGACCTGGAAACAATTTTTCAGACAACAAATAAAAAGGTTTGTGAATTATTGCAAATAGACAGAGTTGCTGTTTATTGTTTTAATTCTGATTGGGGCGGTGAATTTGTCCAAAATTACGAATTTATTAGCCAAAATTGGAAAACTTTGCTCACGCACAATAGTACAACTATTTGGGATGACACCTACTTACAAGAAACGCGGGGAGGACGCTACCGCAATAATGAGACATTTGCAGTTGATGACATTTATCAGACCAACCACTCTCCTTGTCACATTCAACTTTTAGAGCAATTTTACATCAAAGCTTATGCGATCGCTCCGATTTTTGTTGGTAAAAAACTTTGGGGTTTATTAGCTGCTTATCAACTTTCGGAGTCTCGACAATGGCAAAAATCTGAAGTTCAATTTCTCCATCAGATAGCTGATCAATTTGGTTTAGCACTCCAACAGGCTGATTTGCAAAAGTTAGCAGAACGATATAACTCATTATCAAATTTTCTTCTCAAGAAAGGACAATTCCTTGAAATTGCTCGAGAAGATATTCAAAGATATGTTGAGAAAAATCAGCCACTTATTAAATAAGTACTACTAGCAACTTTGGATGCGACATACAGGGAGCGCTACCATCATATAAATTTAGTGATTTGCTCAGTTGGGTATCAAAGCTGCGATCGCTAAAGCATTCAATCCTTTAAAATTAGCTCCTCAAGTAGCATCAGCTTGGGGTTGGAGTGTATCGTATCTAAGATTACATTATTAAACTCTTTGCTGCCCTCACAACTTCCTCATATTCTTTTCCTAATCTGAAAGTAGAGCCAACTATCACAAAATTGTGGATCTCACCCTGCAAGAAGCGGCGCGAGAAGCAATGACAAAAGAACGTCAGCATCAAGAACATTTACAAGATACTATGCATACTCGTGCTGCTGCTGAAGTTGGCACTAATTAAGCACTAATCAAAAAGATACTAGGATACTTGTTGAAACTTTTTTTAAAATTTTTCAATAATTTAGGAGAATATTTTATGACTAATACAACAAACAAAAGCAGTATTTGGCAGAAAACTATAGAAGTTCCTCAACAAGTTTTTCGTTACATTTACGGTGGATTTGTGAGAATTTTTACTCCTAGAGATGACAATTATCCAGAAACAGGTGTACAACCATTTGAGGGAGAAATAGATAAGGAAAGACATTAAAATTAACCAATGACAAATAATTCGGTATTGCTGATTTCATGTATGAAAATGATTTTGCGTAATCCCAAAATCTTTATAGAGACACGATACGATATATCGTGTCTCTACATTCGGATTCATACCGCATTCAGCAACGCCAATAATTCATTTTGGGGCGTGAGACTTTGCGCCCCTAATAACTATTAAAATTTACCTACATAAATATTTAAGCTGTGGGCCGTTTCTACCAAAAGCTCAAACATTTCCCTGCAACCAGTCAAAAATACGATCCAGCTGGTTCAATGTTACCAGTCCGTATTGCCACAAAATTATTGGTAACAAATTTGGAGTCTGTTCAGGATGTCGTAATGCTAACTGTAGGTCAGCGGCAGGAATTGCTAAATCTTCTTGCAAAAAGTTAAGAAATTGTGCAAGTCTTCTCGGTTCCATATTCGCCACCTATCCTTACGGCAATATGTTGAGGTTGTGTTTATAAAATCGGTATCTGTGCTCTAACATCCTTTAAGTTTGCAAGAGCTGCTGTCTATGTTCTTTACTTAACTTTATAGATTTCTCAGTTTGAGTGATTTTTACTTTGAGAAAATAATATCAGTAACAGCGGTGCGTGTAAACTATGTTGTTATTAACAGGAACAAAATGTATTAAGTACACACAAGTCAAAATTTTTCATGTTGAAACTGTATCCCGCCTAGAACTAAAGTTCCAGGCTCATAGCGAAAGTCCACTCAAGTGGACTGGAACAAACTTTTTTTTGAGTCCTCTTCAGAGGACTTGCGCATCTGTACTCGGAATTTATTCCGAGGCGGTACAGATGCGCTCAACCTAGATTTGTGTGTACACCGTAGCCTTGCTAAGGAGAAGGGTTGGGGGTGAGGTTGTGTATTTTATTTCTTACCTGATTTTCGAGGTTTGTTAATCGGACGCATTGCCTCTCGACCTAGAATAAACATGCCCGTTACACCTAAGCAAACAAACCAAACATATTGATGCCAATATTTTCCGATCTGCTCAATGGGACTTAATTGTGAGTACAGAGTATTGAGGTAAAGTAGCAGCAAAACGGTCATCAGCGCTCCAAATCCAACAAAACTTAACCCAATCCGAATCCGTAGAGGTCGTAGTTCCCAATCGCTGATCGTCTCTAAGTCGATTTCTGCTAATTCATGTAATGATTCTTCTGCTACCGAAGAGGCGATTTGTAAGTTATCTCCTAACTTTGGTGGCAGTATTGGTACTAATGTTGCCACAGTTGGACGCCGTAGCAAAGCCTCAGTATCTCTGAGTAATTCCAATGGTTTACGGGTAACAGCAGGCTGAGAAAATTTTAAGTTTTGTGTATTATCTTTAAAGTTTACTTCGCTTTTAAAATTCATAGTTATTAGCCCAGAAGTAAAAGTTTAAATTAACAGGGAACTCTTAACAAAGAACACTTAACGCAGAACAGGGGAATCCCCATAAATAAATTAAGGAGATTTGACAAGGACGGCTTGTTGAATCGCGCTCATCAATAACTAATGATCAATTACTCTTATTAATAAGTCTAAAGCTAATTATCAATAACTATTTATTGCTGTGTAGAGACGCGAAATTAGCCTGCGGGATCTTGCTACGCGTCTGCTACAAACCTGATCGCATCAGGTTAGGTTAAACTTCGTGTCACTTGCTAAAAGCTAACTTTAGCTATTAGCCCCGACTTTAGTTGAGAGCTACGAGGTGGCTTTCTCCAATTCCTCTAGTCGGGCTAGCACTTCTTGGCTATGAATGGCTGGATTAACTTTGACAAAAGTCTCTCGCACCATACCCTGGGGATCGATGATAAATGTATGACGTACAGAAATAAAGCTCATCCAAGAACCGTAAGCTTTGCTGACTGCGCCTGTTGTATCTGCCAACAGAGGAAATTTTAGTCCTTCGGAATCACAAAATTCGGCATGGGAATTAATATCGTCTGCACTTATACCAATTACTTGTGCATTTTTTTCAAGATATTTGGGTAAATCTTGTTGAAACCGACGGGCCTCTATGGTACAACCTGGGGTGAAGTCTTTGGGATAAAAGTAAAGAACTACCCACTGACCACGATAATCAGAAAGAGAAATTTTACCTTCACCAGAGTTGGTTGGTAAAGAAAACTCTGGTGCAGGTTGGTTAATAGCAGGAAGTTTGCCACCCAAGGCGTTAGCTACTGGGGGAAAATTTAACCAACTGATGAGTGCAAAACAACTAGCAAATAATATGGTTAAAAAATGGCGGCGAGAAGTCATTGTGTTGACCAGAATTACAACTTAACACAAGTTTACAATTACTCGTCGCTATTCTCAGTTTGGGTAGTTTTTACACTTTCAATATATTGGCTTTCCATCAGAAAAGCCCCATTAGTAAAACGGACACCCCAGTATCCAGCAGGACGACGATCTAGTACCACACCTTCTTCGCCAATACGAATCACATCAGGTGGACGTAACATGGGCATGGGATCGGCTGTTTTGACGTAGGGGGGTAAGGCAATTACGCGGACTTTGCTACCAATAGTAAATTCTTCAGACATGATCAAAACGATGAATTATGAATGGTTAATTATGAAAAAGCATAGTTCATCATTGATCATTGTTGGAGCGATCGCATAATTTTACAATTAATAATAATTCTTTATATATATTTTTTTAAGCAGTAATTTTATTTAAGGAACTCTAAAAAATAAATAATCTAATCCTGCACTCAATAAAATCTCTTCCCCCTTGTCCCCCTTCCTCTTCTTCACAATTTTTAATTTTTAATTTTTAATTGTTTCGTCCCCTCCCCTTTGTGAGGAGGGCTTGAAACTGTAAGTTAATCTCTGGACAAAGCTCCCCAAAAATATTAACAATGGGTAGCTTTGGGTAGGTGTTATGTAACGGTTAGAGGTATTCTCAGCGATAAGCTACCTGTGGACCAGGCCAGACTTCTTTGACCTTTTCACCAAAAGTCACTGCTTTATCTGTGTCTGTGGCCATAGCTGTACTACCATCATGAGAAACTGCCAATACAGGCCATTCTTCTTCGCCCATTTCACCAGTACGGAATAGAATCTTATTAGGTTGGGTTTTACTCCAGCCTAAGAGTACGGCAATTTTTTCATGTTCTTGCTCATCATAAGCAGGAGAGATGGTGTTAGTGCGATCGCTTTGTCGATCCCAAATTACCGCCCTGTCGGTAGCGTCAGATGTATTAAACACAGCTTCAAATTTGCGTGCTAAGAAGCGATCGCCTTTTTCTGACCAACTAACGGGAACTAATACCCCAATAGTCCCTTCACCATTTGCATCTTGGGAAAATTTGGCATTGATTAAAGTATCCATGTTGCGAGAGGTAGAAGATACTACCCGCAATTGCCCAGTTTGTCTGTCTTCTAAGAACAAAACACTGCTGACACGGCTGTTATACAGTTCTGATTTGACTTCTAATTGTACACGGCTGTAAGCAGCATACCTACCATCTGGGGAAACAACAGGTAAACTGCGGTAATAGCGTACTCCAGAACCTTTTTTAGAACTCACCGTTTGATGTGTAGTCATGATCCAATTCCAAGGAATTGGATGTGGACTGGCGATCGGATCTTGCTGTTCTTGTTGTGCTTGTTGTGCTTGTTCAACTACAGGTAATTCTTTGTACTGTGGAGTTACTATCGTAGCTGCTTGAGGTGATGGACTATCAGACTTATCCATCGATAGATAAATCTTCTCACTATCTAAAGACTGTAGTTTTGCAGCCTTTAACTTTTCCACTAAACTGATTTGACTAGTAGACAATCCTCCAGATACAGAATCCGGTTGCACTTTTGCTGGTGCGAGTTCCACGGCCGCCAATGAGTTGTTATCTGGTATTTCGATCACCGATATAGAATCACCTTCTACTGCCCAAGACTCTACTTTATCTACTATTAATATTTGCGGTTCAGCAGCAGCTATAGACACTTGTAAGGAGTGGTGTTTGTCTGCCAAAGAGTCAATTTTAGCTAGTTTTGATACTTGATTCTGACTAGATATATTTCTATCATCTGCTTCGGTTGAAGCAGATGCTAACTCCGTCATCATCGAAGTACTTTTAGCTGTTTGTGATTGCGCTGAGGAAGAGTGACTAGATGCATCCACTAAGGGCGCGATCAGCATCAAGACGACAACATACTTGAAGAATGGTTGTACGCGAAACCATCCTGACAGCAAAAGATGTTTAAGCATTGGTTGACTCTAGTAGAGGGCGGTTGCTGTGTGAGAAGTGACGCCAGTATAGTTATGGAGCAGACTTTCGATTATATGTATAACAGGAAACTAACTGTATTCACTAGATAAATCACTAAAATTTGCCATAATTTTACAAAATCTTGTGTAAGAATTCTTACAAAATACTACCAAGCAATACAAGCTAGCAAAATATACTAGCATAACACTGACCGATTCTAAGCTGATGTTTGTCACTACCGGACAAAATTCTTGCTGATGCTAAAACCCAGCTTAACCAACATCTAAGCATTACTCTATAGTCATTAGTTAATCTTTCATTACTTTGTGACATTTATTACTAGAGATAGCAAAGATAAGTAGGTTGAAATTGGCAGACTAAGCCTGTCTCTTTTGTTCCTACCAGATTAAAATTTACTGATAACGGTCATGCGAACTCTGACTGAGAAATTTAGCAAAAGTATTGTTCTAACTAAACAAATCCAAGCCATAACTAATTAAAGTCTAGCTAAAATAAATTTATATTGAGAACAACTGCAACAAGAGAATCTTTTGCTGACAAAGTTTTTGGTAACACACCCTAGCCTAGAAGCTTGGCAAAAGCTGCTGGCTTCTTGGAAACATTTATAAAAATTTATGTTGATTATAGTAGACGCTGGTTGGCTTGTTGCTAGACAAAGCCGAAGGAGTAGAACTTGATTGTAACAGATACAGTTTATACTGACTGAGTACTCAATTTATTTATTATAACTCTACTAACCTAGATCGGCACAAATTAAAGCTAACTGCTGAAAATCGTCATTTGTCATTGGTGAGGGGCGTGATGAGGATAAATATATAATCAGACAAAACAATCGACTCGCCAACAAGCAAGCCCGCAAGTAACCCTTGATTATTGATAAACCATGAAAGTTGTATTCTTTGGTACTCCCCAATTTGCGGTTCCGACTCTGGAAAATTTGCTGAATCATCCAGATTTTGAAGTATTGGCAGTTGTTACGCAGCCTGACAAGCGCCGAGGTAGAGGAAATCAGCTAATACCTTCGCCTGTAAAAACTGTTGCGACTACTCACAGTTTACCAGTATGGCAACCCCAGCGAGTCAAGAAAGATGCTGAAACTCTCACTCAACTTAGAGAAATAGGCGCAGATGTATTTGTAGTAATCGCCTATGGACAAATTCTCTCTCAAGAAATTTTAGATATGCCTAAATTAGGTTGTGTGAATGTACATGGCTCGATTTTACCCAATTATCGAGGTGCAGCTCCAATTCAATGGTGTTTGTATCACGGAGAAAAAGAAACGGGGATCACGACTATGTTGATGGATGCGGGTATGGACACTGGCGCCATGTTATTAAAAGCTACTACACCAATAAACTTATTAGATAATGCCCAAGATTTAGCAGAAAAATTAGCCACAATCGGTGCAGATTTACTAGTAGAAACTTTGCTCGGTTTAAAACATGGAGAAATTGAGCCAATTCTTCAAAATAATTCTGAGGCTACCTATGCCCCTTTAATTAAAAAGGAAGATTACCAACTAGATTGGTCAAAGAGCGCGATCCAATTACACAATCAAATCAGAGGCTTTTACCCCAACTGTATCACTAGCTTCCGCAACCAACCAATAAAAATTACTGCAACCGCTCCCCTTGACTCTACTTACTGGCAGGAACTACCATTGGAGCTTCAGGAATATCTCCAAAAAGAATCTAATTCGTCAAAAGTATCAGGTAATCCAGGGGAAATAGTAAGCATTGTCAAAGGGATAGGGGCGATCGCGCGAACAGGAGATGGTTTGTTAGTTTTACAAGAAGTTCAATTAGCTGGGAAACGTCCCCAGTCAGGATGGGATTTTGTGAATGGTATGCGTTTAACAGTAGGAGAAGTCTTTGAAAATATTCAAGAATAAAGCCAGAAGGCTCATTCAGTTACTAGTTACTATTTATCACTAAACAGCTACCAAATTATACTTGATAACTGATAAGTCATAAATGTTCACTGAATTTCATAGTAGCGGCAAGATTCGCATGGTCCTTCTGGATTAACCGCACAGCGAATAATTTCTGAATGAGCATTGTAGCGGCAATTGGCATTGCCAACAATCCAACGTCCATCCAACCAGCTTTTTTCTTCTGGTCGTTTAGCAGATTGTACATATAAAGCTATTTTATACAAATGATAACGCCCCGACTTGAGTTGATAACGGTGACGACGTTCTAAAACAGCATAGGTTTTTCCTTCTAGATCAAGATAATTTCCCGGTTGTGGTACCCAATCAAGTTTCACACTACCGAGGGACTGACGCGGATGTGTCAGAATTACCTCGGTTGGTAAAGTTTCTGGCTCCATAAGTTCTGGTAATGTGATTTACATTATTTAGGATGGTAACGCACTCAATGGCGCGAACATATGGAGTTTATGTTATAGTTAACGATTCTCTAAAAAAATGTAAAAAAGAATATAGTTTTAATTTGCATAGATGAGTCGGGATGTTGCGTGTCTTGGAAGTGGGGGGTTGGGGATCAGGGATCGAGAATTAACTTATACCAATTTCGATAAATGATAAAATCAAATATTAAAATCTCAACAATCTAGTATTTCTAAATACTAAATCATTTGTTAGAGACGAGATCCCCGGCTTTTAAGAGAAGTCGGGGATCTCGGCTTTGCAATTCCCACAAATCATATAGGATTCCTATATATCCGAAATCAGGAATCAAAGATTTGTATTTAAATTATGTCAATTTAAATCAATATAGGTTTCTAAAATATTTTGGAATTTAAATCAAATCTCATCCAATCCGGTTCGGATAAGACAAATTGATTAACATTTAAACCCACCAGAGACGCGATATATCGCGTCTGGTACAACCCCAAAATTCTGACGAAAAATCCTGAACCAAACTGTATTGAAATCTCATCTGTGCCACATCTTTCTCATTTGTGGTTGTGCTTCAGCACGACTATGAGCTAGTTTTGAGTTTTTATTCAAATTAATTCAATATAATTTTTATCAAATAAATAATCAAGTTATTATGACCGCTTTCACAGATTTATTACTAGATTCAAAAGATAATCTTAAATATCATTATTGTCAGCAAGCAGATTTCTTGCAAGAAGTTATGGAAAACTTGCAAGATGGATTACTAATTATTAATGAAGCGGGTGAACTTATTTATGCTAATGCATCGGCACATCATATTTTTCATCAACTGAAACAAGATAGCTATGAACATCACAAATTACCACAAGCTATTTGGCATATTTGTGAATTGTTACTTGTTAGACGTAACCATTCGCTTAATAAAGTATTTTTTTTATCTGATGAAATTTCACTTAATAAGACAAAAATATTTCGAGTCCGTGTGAGATGGCTTGATTTAACTAAATGCAAACGTTCTGGTTTTTTAATCATAATTGAAAATCGTTATGAGTCAATGAGAAACTTAGCGATCGCAGAAGTTGCACAATATCATCTCACACAGCGAGAAACTGATATTTGGTGTCTATATAGAGCTAATTATAGTTATAAAGAAATTGCAGCTTATCTTTACATAAGTATTAACACTGTTAAAAAACATATGAAAAATATTCATGCCAAACGGCGGCAAAATTTCTTAGATAGTCAATTTTCTACAGGCACTCTATATGGTATGTAAATATAACAACAGTAACTTTTTTCTATTGGTCATTAGGTCTTTTTTGTAAACGAATTAAATTATTGTAAATCTGTCGTTTTAAGTCATCATTATTTTGTAGCTGGAGAGTAATTTTGTTGAATTCATCAATGCTAAGACCATTAGATTCGACAATTTGCTGAGAACGATTGCAGTAATTGACAGCTATATCTCTAGCCTGGGATGGTAGAGAGTTAAAGCTACTGGGTTCGCTACAAACAATCTTAGGAATTTCTTGATCGCCAATAATTTTCTTAATTTGATCAAAAGCTTGCTGTCGTTCTGGTTCGATGCGTAATAAAGATCTAGAGTAGTTGAGTATATCTTTATTGTTGGGTGGAGGATTTTGAGCATTAACTGTTGAGCTAAATATCAAAACCGTAGAGAAAAAACTCGCTATAGTCAAAGAGCGAAAAAACACACTTTGAGAAAGCATTTGAGTTAGCTTAGGTCGGCACAATAGTTGATATAATCTGTTCATTTGCTGTGTTCAAAACAACTACAAATATCATTGATATTAATTAGAATGAATAATTTTAGGAGAGAGAAGTTCCAAGAAAAAACTAAATTTCGGCTACATTCAGATTTTTTCTCATTTTCTTTGACATACCTGACAAATTTCGATAATTTTTGTCTGGAGTACTAACATTTCTACTGCTCCTTGTTTGAGACTTACTTCTAATTCTAGTAATAGGGGTAAACAGTCAATTAGTTGTTGCACAGAAAGTGATTTAACTTCTTGCTGTAAAAAGTAGATACGCTTAGGATTGCTGACATCAGCAGCTTTGGCGATCGCTTGTGGATCGCGTTCACCACTTTCCACCATGATTCTTACCCATAACCAGGTACGAAATTGACCAATCAGTGTCGCAATGATCCGTAAAGAGGGTTCACAAGCATTAATGAGATTAGCCAATATAGCTAAAGCTTTGGCTGTATCTCCTGCCTTCATTGCTGCTGCTAGTTGTAAGCTATTGTGATTAGTATTTCTAACTAGCTGAGTAACAACATCTATATCTTGTGGTTTGTTACTACCACCAGCATAAAGCTGTATTTTCTCTAACTCATTGTACAGTAGTCGTGTATCGTTGCCTACAGCTTCTGCCAAAATTTCTACTGCTTGAGAAGTCAATTTTACACCTACAGCTTGAGCAGCAGTCTGGACAGATTGCATCAATAGTTCTGTCTTCCAAGGCGGAATTAACGAGAATTCACGATATTCAGCCGCAAATTGTTTTAAAAGTTTAGTAGACTTGAGCCGTTCATCAGGTTTATTACGGCTAGTCAGTAATAAAAATGAATCTTCGGGAATTACTGGTAAAGTGCGTCCTAATTCTGATAACACATTATCTGGACAGTGTTGGCAAATAGTTGTATTGACAAGCCATACCAAACGCCCACCAGCACCAAAAGGTGGTGTCATCACTTGATTTAACCCAGCGATCGCACAATCAGCTTGATCTGGCGAAAGGGTAGTGTAGTTAAAACTCGTCCATGAAGCGTCAAGGATGCGATCGCGTAAGAGTGCAATTGCTTTTTCCATAGCAAAATCGTCCTCACCCCAGTAAACATAAATTGGCATGAGAAACCTCCTGTTGTTAAAAATTAAATATTAAATATTTTAGGAAGAGGGTTTGAGGGGTGGACATTCGGCATTAATTAACCACCAACAATCAACAAGCAACCACTAACAAATTAAAATCAAGGACAGAGTGCGAGGATATGAAACGTGGACGACAATTATCAAACCTACCTCAATCGGGTAGCACGGATGACACTACCAGAAGCCTATGGAACTCAAGTCCAGCATATCCTGGAATCTTCCAAATTTCAGCTGACACAAAATGGCAACAGACAAGCTGTGGGTTTTCCAGGTTATACGGTTATTACCCCGCCCTACCAAGAAGAGACACAAAACTCTAATTTCTACACTCAATTGCAGAGTTATCAACAGGAACTCTTGCAGTTACCGATTGGTAATAATTTGATTGTACCCGTACCACCTGCTAGCTTCCATTTAACTTTGGCAGATGTAATTTGGGATAGTACTTTTCGTGATGCTTGTGAAAAAAATCCTGACTACGAACAACAATTGCGTTCTTGTTTTGCTGAGATTTTTCAGCAATATCAAAGATCTTTGACAAAACGTGTTGTTCATCCTATTCGTTGGCAAATGCTAGGACTGATGGTGATGACAAGAGCTGTAGCTGTTTGTCTAGTACCCCAAGATCAAAATTCTTACGAAGAGATAATTAACTTTCGTCGGGCAATTTATCAAAATCCTAACATCATGACTTTAGGCATTGAACAACAGTATCACTTTACTGCCCACGTAACTTTAGGCTATTTTGGGGAAGTTTCACCAAATTTAGATCGCGATCGCCTTGCGACTCTATTTTCACAGTTGAATCAACAATGGTTATTAAATACACCAGAATTTCTGATCAATCGTGCGGAATTGCGAAAATTTGACGATATGACCCGTTATTACCACCAAGAAGATTGGCCTGTTTTAGATTTTAGTTAGTCATTGGGGATTGGGGATTGGGGATTTGGAAGAGACGCGGTGACAAGGGAGAGTAGGAGACGCGGAGAATCTATCAAAAATATTCCCCGTGTCCCCGTGTCCCCGTGTCCCCGTGTCCCCGTGTCCTCCTTGTCCTCCTTGTCTCTCTTCCCTTTCTTCTAACTCTGCCATACGTTAAGGAATTTATTGACAGCTCTATTAATAGTTTGTTTGAGCTGATTCTGGCGATACCATTTTTGGAAAGCCATTTCGTAATCTTCGCCTTTAGTTTGGAAGGTGTTCCAAGCATCAAGGGCTACACCCAGTCCCCAAAATAGGAAAATATACAGTGACCAAGATAAACCAGCGCCACCTACAAGATCAACTAAAAGCAACACACCATTGACAATGGTAAACTTGCCAAAGCGCTTTTTAAATCTTCCAATACGGTAATTGTTAAAAGCTTGTCTTTGCTGTATTTCTCCTTGGGTAATTTGCCAATCACGTTCGGCTAATTGGAGGGTTTCTGAGGGAATTTCTAATTCTCCAGCAATTTCTAAGAGTTGTTCATAGGAGAATTCTTTTTCTTGATCTTTAGCTTGGCGGGCGATCGCCAAATGTAGAATTTTCTGTATATCTTCTTGAGTGTAGAAACGAGAGGGTTGGTCTTCTGGTGCTGTCATAATAATGTCTCTGTTATTACTTTGTCTATCAGTTTCTCTACTTAGTAAAGGTTACGCATTTGTGCGATCGCCAGCAATGCACTTGCCAATATCCCTAGACTAGCAAATCTACGGTTGATTGTTGGTGGTTGGTGGTGAGTGGGTAGTTTACTAAAATATAAGATTATCCTGTTGGTCTCAATCTAACAGCCAACCAAATAACTCTTTTACTGTCAGCTTGAATTCACTGGCGAATGCTGGCGTAGGTAACAAAGTCTCTGATTCTTCTAACACTACTGGCTGTTGATTGCGTATATATACCAAAACTATTTGCTCCTCTGGATCAATCAGCCAGCCCATCTGCGTTTCATAACTCAAACAATGCAGAATATTTTTGGTTACTTTTGTGACGCTTTGGTCGGGTGATAAGATTTCAATCGTCCAATCTGGAGCTGCTGAGAAAATATTAGCAATTTCGCCCTTCTCATCACGGGGAATTCTGTCCCAAGTAAAAACAGATACATCTGGTACTATGGATCTGCCACCAAATGTACAGCGCAATTCTGGAAAAGCACGAGCAATTCGCTTAGACTTGACAACTGCGTTGATAGCAATGATGGATTCACCTTGAATTGTACTATGTTTTCCCTGTGGCATTGGTTTGTGAATAACTTTACCGTCAATATACTCACTTGCAGGTTTCGTTTCTGGTAGCTTTAGAAACTCTTCCAAAGTGATTCTTTTTGCAGATGTCTGTACCATATGCGATCGCTTCAACTAACTTTAGTTCCACCAAATATCCTACATCCGCTCTAACACTTGAATACCTAACAAAGACAATCCCAATTTCAAAGTTCTAGCTGTTAAATAACACAGTGCTAAACGTGATGTTCTGATTGGTTCATCAGATTTGAGAACAGGACAATTTTCGTAGAACTTGTTAAACTTATCGCTGAGTTGATACAAGTATTCACATAACCTATTCGGCAATAAATCTTGCTCAACTTCACTAATAATTTCGTCGAGTTGTAACAAATGCTTTGCTAAAGTTAATTCTGTGTTTTCTTGTAGCATAATCTTGACATCTGTACCCAACTTTTCAAAATCAACATTACCTTCGCGGCTAATTCCTTGGGTACGGACGTAAGCATAAAGCATGTAAGGTGCAGTGTTACCTTTGAGAGACAGCATTTTGTCATAGCTGAAGACATAGTTGCTGGTACGGTTTTGACTCAAATCTGCATACTTCACCGCACTAATACCAACTACTTTAGCAACGTTGGCTTTAAACTCCTCGGTTTCTTGGCGTCCCTCTTGTATTAATCTATTTTCTAAATCTTTACGAGAGCGAGCGATCGCTTCATCCAATAAATCCCGTAACCGTACTGTATCACCAGAACGAGTTTTGAATTTCTTACCATCTTCACCCAAAACCAAACCGAAGGGAACGTGAACGAGTTCCACATCATCGGGAATCCACCCAGCTTTACCGACTACCTGAAACACCTGGGCAAAATGATTTGCTTGTCCAGCATCTGTAACATAAATTATGCGTTTGGCATGATCTTCTTGAATTCGGTAACGAATAGCGGCTAAGTCTGTGGTTGCGTAGTTGTAACCACCATCGGATTTTTGCACAATTAAGGGCAGTGGTTCACCTTCTTTGTTAGTGAATCCTTCCAAGAAAACACATTTTGCGCCTTGATCTTCTACTAGCAATCCAGTCTGTTCTAAAATTTCTACAACTTTTGGCAATAAGGGATTATAAAAAGATTCTCCCCGTTCTTGCACTTTAATATCTAGCAAGTCATAAATAACTTGAAACTCTTTCCTCGATTGTTCACACAATAATTTCCAAGCATGAATTGTATCTTCTGCGCCTGCTTGTAACCTCACAACTTCTTTGCGTGCTTGTTCTTGGAAAGCTTCATCTTCATCAAATCGCTTTTTAGCTTGTCGATAGAAAGTGACTAAATCACCAATTTCCAAAGCATTAGCAGTTGTCAAAGCTTCGGGGTAAACTTCCCGCAGATACGTAATTAACATCCCAAACTGCGTTCCCCAATCACCAACGTGATTCAAGCGCAGCACATCATGTCCTTGAAATTCTAAAATTCGAGCAATGCTATCGCCAATAATAGTGGAACGTAAGTGTCCGACGTGCATTTCTTTAGCGATGTTGGGACTAGAAAAATCCACAATTTCGCGCTTTGGGGTTTTCGCCTTCGCAACTCCTAATCTGGAATCTGCTTGCATTGTAGCTATTTGCGCTTCCAGATATTCGGTGGTGAGTTTGAGATTGATAAAGCCAGGGCCAGCCACTTCTGGTAATTTGCAGATATCTGCTACATCTAGTTTATCAACAATAGCTTGAGCGATCGCTCGTGGTTGTTGTCCTAAACGCTTTGCTAAAGATAAAGCCACATTCGCCTGATAATCACCAAATATCGGATTACTTGCAGGAACCAACACCGGATCTACTCCGGTTAACTCCGCGCCAAAAGCTGCAACTAAAGCTTGCTGTAATTTTTCTTTTAATAGTTCTTGTGTAGCGTTCATAAAACCTCACCGGATGTGGGAAACTCAGTCCCTTAAGGGCTGAGAGGGAAACGACACGTGCGGTTTTAACCGCCTTAAATCCATTACACGGGAGTTACTCAATCCCGTGTAGTATTGCAATCTACTCTTGTTCGGGCAATTACGAACTGAAATCTTTCACTCTGTACGCATAACGAGGCAAATCGAAGAAATAGAGCCGGGCTTAAAACCCCCTGATTTGGGCGCCCTCTCAAATTCGGGGTTTTCAGACCCCGAATTTGGAGGGAACCCATTAGTGGGCGGTTCGAGATATCCCGAACCAAGCCCGGCTCTATTACACACGCGCCAAATGCGATAACGGTTTTGCTCCAAGGAGCCTTCCCTTGCGGGAGTAAAGTTAGCCACCCTTCGGGAACGCCAAGGGCGAACGACGATGTTATTGGTCGGTACTATCCAAAGGACACTGACTTAACCCAATAAATCTGTTTAATCCTTCAGTTCTAGAGCAAGGAACTGGCTACGCATCCCTTGGTAGGTCTTTAACTCTTGCCAATAACGTAGTACTTCTTCGTACTTAGTCTGGTCAACTGTTGTCTAAGTCTTAGGCTAGAAACAAGCGTGTCTACCCTTCGGGAACGCCAAAGGCGAACAGACCTGGGTTGTTGACATATATTGTTGGGAAGCAGGCGGTAAGTGATGAGATATCTTTAACGACCTGATTATTCTAGCCTTAAAATGCGATCGCATAATCCAAGTCAGGGGACTATCATGCTCCCCTTAGTACTGTCTGGCATTTTTCACAGAATTTTCTTCTATGTAAACGTTCACGCAACGGTAATTTTATTTTCACTTAATAAATAACCTCGAACTAAATTAGTAAAAAATATACCTAGCAGTTTTTTTGTTAAACGAATTAGTGATATTTATCACAAAATTATTTAATTTAAATCATTAACTATGAACATTGTGATTAGTTTAGTTGAGAAAAAAATCTATCTTAGCTACAACTAAAAGTAGATTTTATTTTATTAATTTTGTGGCTGTGGGGAAGACTATGCTAGAAAGAATCTTACTGGCTATAGTAGTAACATTTACTTTAAGCCTTTTTACCGAACTGAAATCGCCTTCTTTCGCTCATAATCACAGGATCTTGAATAGCCAAAATAGGCTTGTTTTCAATTTCAAGCACAACAATTAAAAAATCTATCTAATGGTATACATGCTGATTTACAGCAGCAATAAAAGTCCCTGACAAGTATAGGTTTTTTTAACAACACTTGAAACTGAACGTGTGGAACAAAGAGAACAAGGAAGAGAGGGGGACAAGGAGGACAAGGGAGGACAAAGAGAAAAACCAATGACAAATGACAAATAACAAATGACTTAATTATTTTTGTTTCATTTGGCGTTGTAATTGTTTCAAACTTTGATACATATCAGGTAAACGATTTAAAATAGCAGACACTTTCACAAATTGTTTGTGAGGTACGGCGGGAAGACCAGAGACAATTTCTCCTGGTGCGACATTGCTGTGAATACCAGCTTTCGCAGAAGCGATCGCACCATCACCGATTTTCACCTGGTTAGCTATTCCTGATTGTCCTGCCAAAATGACGCGATTACCAAGAGTCACACCTCCTGCAATCCCGACTTGACCTGCTAATGCACAACCTGCACCAATTTGGCAACCGTGACCAATTTGTACTAAATTATCAATAATTGTATAGCGACCAACACGTGTTTCGCCGACTGCGGGGCGATCAATGGCACTGTTACAGCCAACGACAACACCATCTTCTAAAACTGTATGACCAGATTGTTCAACTTTCAGCCAACCAGTAGCAGTTGGTACAAAGCCAAAACCTTCTGCACCAATGACAGCACCACTGTGAATTTCACAATCTGCACCAATGACAGTACGTTCGTGGATTGTACAGTTAGCATGTAAACTTGTGCGATCGCCTATCTTCGCATCAGGATAAATCACAACATTGGCATGGATATATACACCGTTTCCAATTTCTGCTCCATCATGAACTACAACATGAGGGCCAATGTAAACATCATTGCCAATTTTCGCATTCTGACTAATTACAGCAGTGGGATGAATCTCTGGAGTCGGGCGCCAAGGTTGGTAGAAAAACTTGAGAGTTCTTGCAAATATTAGTTTTGGTTCTGGAGTCGCAATCCAAGCAATACTACGTTCTTGTGCTTGTGTCTGTAGTGCTTCATTTTGGGGCAAAATCAAAGCACTTGCACTAGTCTTACCTACCATTGGGGCAAATTTTGACCCTTCTATGTAGCTAAGAGTCCCGCTTGTTGCTTCATCAACTGCTGCTATTCCAGAAATTTCTGGATTATTGTCTTTGTCGAAATTAAGACTGTTAGACGCAGCAGCATCACCAAGTTTCGCCAGTATATCGCTAAATTTCATAGTAGTAAATAGTCCTCATATTAAAGGGATCGGGGAAAGGGGATTGGAGATCGGGGAAAGGAGACAACGGAGTGTGGGCAGACAACGGAGAATAATTTAATACCCTTTCCCCTTTCCCCGATCCCCAATCACTCCTTCAATAGCAAATAATATAGAGTACCATTACCACCCGTAATTCCGGCGCGATCGCCTGCTAATTTACCAGTTCCCATAAAATAATCTACCCGTCCTGGGCCTTTGATGGCGCTACCTGTATCTTGATCGAGAACGAAGCGACTGACTCGGCGTTTCACCAGTATTCCCTTACCCGCCGAATAAGGAAACGAGTTATTAATTATTGCTAGTGCGCCCGGTGGCATGAGAGATTTATCTGTGGCAATCGAACGTTCTGGTGTAACTGGTACACCAATACTGCCAGTTGCAGGTGTACCACCAGTTTCTTTAAAAAAGACGAAGCGTTCCCAGCGTGGTAGATAACTATTCATCTCTTTAGGATTTTGACGGAAGTATTTAATTAGAGTAGGCATTGTTAAACCTTGTAAAGGTAACTTGCCATCTTTAGCTAGTTCTTTGCCGATACTAGTCCAAGGATAATCAGTTCCTCCGGCATAGCCAACAGAGGTTCTTTTACCATTAGTTAATCTTAGCTGGGCAGAACCTTGGATATGTACTAGATATGCATCTAGGCGATCGCGAAACCAAAATAATTCCAAACCGTGTAATTCACTCTTATCACCCAATAAACCATCTTTTCCTTCTAGGTCTATACGTTTGGGATGTGGTTTTACCCATGTAACAATGTTGGGCGGTAGTCGATAAAGAGGGTATTTATATACTGAATTGCGAACTCTACTGGCTGTATAAACTGGCTCATAGTAGGCAGTGAACTTGACACTGCCGTTACCGTCATTGCCAACTGATTGATAAAAATTAAATTCTTGACGCACGGCAGCTTGCAGTTGTGCTGGTGATTTAGAACTAACCACCAACTCACGGAAACGCAGCAAGCTACGACGAACGCGAGCAAGAGTGATTTCAGAAATAGGATAATTTTGATACGCTGCTCGTGCCTTCTCTGTTGTTAGGTAACGTAAACTATTGTCAATAGATGCCAACATTGCTTTGCGATCGCCTCGTTTGCTTTTTCCACTCCAAAGTTGTTCATCCCATCCCAAGCATTGATGAATGGGTTTACAATCAGTGCCTAAAGTTACCAGTTTTAGTGGCGGTAATAACTCTGGTGGTGGTAATGGTTCGGTGGAGTTGGTTGGTGGTAATGGCAAAGGCGGTATATTAATCGGAATAGGCACCTGAGCCAACCCAGAGAAAACAGGATTTACAAAGCTAATTCCTAAACTCAAGGAAACTAAAGCAAGCGTTTTTCTCATGATTTATGTAAATCTTTCCACACTAGAGCTAAAAAGTGGTTCCACACGAATAGCCACAATCCGCGAGGGACGCACAACCATGTATTCACCTTGAATATTTTTGATCGGCACGTTTATAAAATCATCTGAGGCAGATTTTGGTATCAGTTCGCCACTATACCACTTTTGAAAATCCTGAATCGTCGGAAACCGCACCTCTTCCCGATGACCACTTGCCATGAGTAAGTATACTGCGTATTCATTAGGTGTTCTAGGCATACTGTTTGAATCATTTAAAACACATGCAACCCATTTTGGACTACGCACTGCCCGAATGGGAAGAGTGAATAAAACACAGTTAAGACTATGACGGTTGTTATCCTTGTCAGGGTTCCTGGTTGGGGAGATTGGAAGGAGGACATGGGGGACATGGGAGATAAGGGAAGGGAGAAAATAGAAAACCAATTATTGACTATTGACCAACCACTAAACCTTTAATAAAAATTCTGTTTTTATAACTTTATATTTTATGAGTCAATACTCATAAAATATGAAAAATATAATAATTGTCAACTATATTTTTCTCTAGATTTTGTATATAGCATTCCTAAATCATTTGTTAAGAGACAAGAACCACAACAACTTTTGCGAAGTCGAGGTTCTGAAGTAAAGTTTAGTTTCAATAAAACACACTCTTCTCTAAATAGTGCTAACTTAATAATTGAAGCAAACAAAGCTTCCCTGGCAGATAAAACAGCTAGATGAAGAAACAAATTAAGAAAGAGGTAAAGACGCTGTTGAAACTTAATCTGTCTCGTTATAAAACAACAACACCTAACTCTAAAGGCGATATTTCCTCATACTGAAAGAAAGGGGGCGCTGTAACTGCTTGACTTCACTCAAGTCAAAAGGTGATTCACCCAGTACATCCCCGGCTAGAATTAACGATGAGAGGAAATAACTCAGCTATTAGTTGCTTAGGTGTTGTTGTTTTTTCAATGCACATAGTATTTTATTTATCAACTAGTACAGCGGGCGCGTAAATAAACAGACCGTTTAAAACAACCCAAAAGCCTGAAATAAAAGACTTTTGACTTCCAAGGAAGCGGCACTAGGTGTAAGCTGGTACGAAGCTCTTTTTTAAAAGGAGAAAACTGTGACCTACGGTAAAAGTTGGTCGCAGGACGCGACAAATAAAACCCGCAATTCCTCCCAACACCGAATCAAAGATTACGGAGTGGGACTCCTTGCAGATCTAGTTGAAAGATTTGAAATAGCGCCTTATGTCAATAATTGCTCTGAGAGCATGGTATCTTGAAAATTACGAGCCGATACAAGAACTGGAAAAACGCCCACCAGATATTCGCCTTAACAAAAAAAGTCTACTGAAGTCGGGGCTAAGAGCAGATTTTTTAGAAGACAGCGACGATATCAGAAAATCAACGTGGTTTGGGCGCTATCTAGAAGGGGAAAATATTGAATTTTATATAGAAGGTAGTGGTGGCTATTGTGTGGCTAATATTGATTTGATTAGTCACGAGATTTATTTTACAAAGCAGTCAGTTTTAGCACAGTTAGAACCGACAATCTTTTTTTGTTATCAAACAGAATATGCACCAGCAACTAATGCATTGCGGGAAGCATTATTGGTAAGTGTGGAAAAATTGAACTTGCGATCGCGTCTACCTTTAAAATTAGTCGAATCTCACCGTCCTCAAGAAGCTCCTCTACGACTAGGAAGCGCTATGATGCGAAAAATTCGTAGAAGTTTGTTGTTTATTGCAGATACCACACCTATTGCCAAAATAGAAGATAAACAAACTGCTCAATTAATTCCTAGCCCAAGCGTTTGTGTGGAAATTGGCTATGCAATTAGCAGCAAAAGATCTGAGCAAATTTTACTAGCGCAAATGCAGCGCCCTGATTTTTCAGGACAGTTTCCTTTCGATTTACCAACTACACAAATTTTACAATTTCAAGACACTGTAGAATTAGATAAAATTTTGCTACCAACAGTTGAAACTCTATTAGCGCGATTTAAATTATTTTTCTAAAAGTAATTTGTTATTAGGGACCAACGGCCGTACTAACATAAGTCACCCCGTGTCTACGCCCCTACAATAGTTGTTAAGAGCGTACTCTACCTTGAAGCTGCATTCTGCAAACCATTAATTATTTTTTGTAACTCCCCAGGTAGGACTGTAAGGATCATTCCATTGAGAGAAGAATTATGGTAGTGTTCACACATGAGTCCAGAAGAAAAAGATCGAAAAATCGAGAGGTTAGAACAAGAAAACCAAGCG
>JAESGT010000076.1_pt1 | contig 33263 bp, 29 predicted proteins | sample 9266261 | NCBI WGS metagenome assembly JAESGT01 (sample SAMN15741584, study PRJNA653494) | algae metagenome | isolation source: Pelatocladus maniniholoensis HA4357-MV3 and co-occurring heterotrophs from... | place: USA: Maniniholo cave near Haena, Hawaii | collected 2009-07-28 | reverse complement strand
TAATTCTTTCAAACTATACAGTTTTCAAGGTTCGGATGCCATCTCAGCCTCGCTTTGCAGCGCTTTGCTCATTTGGCACTTTCCTATAGTATCTACCTTCCTCTTCTTTGTCAACTACTTTTTTTTTATTTTTTGGCTATTCCAAAAAGCTTATGTTTTAATCGCTTGAGCCACAAATGAGGTGTATTTAGGAACGCAAATTTAATAACATGCAATTCTGATGGAACTTAAAACGGTTCGTTACGCTCCGCTAACACAGCCTAATTTTGCACTTTATTTAATCCTCATTCCTTAGAGAATACAGTGCACTTCTTAGAGGATGTTTGAAAAGTTTTTAGGGGTCAAAATTCATGCTAAACGCCTCACCATGATCCGGATCATGGCAAGGTAGATAAAAGTCTTCGATGTTTCGGGCAATAACTCAACATCTGTTGACCAATCGGCGACACCCCATGAGCCAACCGAAAGTGCGCTCCACTACCCAACGTTTTTTGAGCAACACGAACCCCTTAGTTTGCTCTGGTCGCAGCACTACCTGCACAATCCAACGACAAATGTCCATGACCCACATCATGAATGCTGGACCATCAAAGCCGCCATCAGCCCAAATAGTCGTCAAGCGAGAAACCTTGTTACCCATTTCTTGGACGCGCTTGAGTACTTGTTTACGGCCTGAGCGCTCTGGCACACTAGCGGCGGTGACCAATACCCGCAGTACTAATCCCAAGGTATCAACGGTCATAAAACGCTTGCGCCCTTTGATTTGTTTGCCTGCATCAAAGCCCACTTGTTGACTCACCATAGCCACACTTTTTACACTTTGACTATCGATGATTGCCTCTGATGGACTCGGATGACGCTCAATTTCGATTCTTGTCCACTGTCGTAAACTATCGTGAATGTGCAACCACGTCCCGTCTTTACGCCAGTTTCGCAAATATGTATACACTGTTTGCCAAGGAGGAAAGTCTCCAGGTAGCGTAGACGCGAAGCGGCTTGTCGCCAGACATCGCCATCTCACTCCTTCTAGCAGGACATAGAAGATCGCGTTCAAAACTTCCCACATATCGACTTCACGCTTGCAACCACCGGGTTTGGGTTGTGGGATCATTTCACTCAGAAATTCATATTGTACACGGGTCAGATTGCTGGGGTATGCTTTACTCATGTTGCTCTCTCGGTGCTGTCTATATATCTATTCACAGCGTATACCGAGAGAGCTTTTTTACAACCTGACCGACTTTTCAAACAACCTCTTATTGACAATAGCTTTGAATGCCATTTTTGTTGATTCATGGCTACTCAAATGTCTTTTTTGACTTCAGATGTTTGTTTTTATTCTTACTTCTTTTTTTCTCTCAGTATTTTCTCTCTGTGACACTTGGGGGTGCGGAAGGTGGGTTTTATGCCATTGAGCTTCAAAAGTTTTACAGAAATCATCTACGTGGCAAAATAAAGCTTCTAAACTAAACATAGGACAGGTGCTGGATTTGATGTTATTTTCAGCTTACTACCTGTCCCTTTCCTTATCCCGAACTCAGGTTACCTAATGTTTCATATTCCTTTATAGCGTTTCCCGACCTAGTGAGGTACGGTTTTAAATTTGGTTATATTTTTGGATAAAGATTAAAAAAGATTAGGTTTACCTCAGTAGCTTAGGAAACGCTATATAGTGATTAAATAGTACAAATAGTTAAGATAACTGTAAATTTACTTTTGATGCTCCCTCATACACTACTGTTTAACGGATCTCCAGAAAATAAAATGTCCCGCCCTATCAAATATATTTCGGCTCAACCCAAGGATTGGTGGGCGTTGCGCCCCCAGACGCAACGCGAGGGGGGGACATTTTATTACTTGGAAAGGTCTAATACAGTGTCGGCTTTTTGAGTTCAAGACGAATATGGTAACTTCAACTGCTGTACTACCTCCATTTATCGTGCTAGATCAACTCTTGCAAAACTGGTTATTAGAAGATATTGGTAGAGGAGATCGCACAACTCAATCTCTTTTAAATGACAATACAATTCAAGGACAAGCTCATTGGATAGCTAAAGCATCTGGAGTAATTGCTGGTTTACCAATAGCGGCAAGAATTTTTCAGCTTTTAAATGAGAAGATAGAGTTTACCACACATGCAGTTGAAGGTGAATGCTGTCAGCAAGGACAGGTAGTAGCGCAGATGCATGGATCGTTGGATGCACTGTTGATGGGGGAACGAGTAGCACTGAATTTAGCAATGCGCTTAAGTGGAATCAGCACACTCACTCGTCAATATACAGATAAAATCTCAGATTTACCTACTAAACTTGTGGATACTCGTAAAACTACCCCAGGTTTAAGAATTTTGGAAAAGTATGCAACTCAAGTAGGAGGGGCGATCAATCATCGTATTGGACTGGACGATGCGGTAATGATCAAAGATAATCATATTGCAGCCGCTGGAGGAATAGAAGAAGCTATTATTCGGATTCGAGAACGGATACCTTATCCATTGACGATTGAGGTAGAGACAGAAAGTTTGGAACAAGTACAAGAAGCTCTAAATAATAAAGCTGACATTATTATGTTGGACAATATGCCTCTAGATATGATGCAGGATGCGGTGCAAATTATTCGCTTAGAAAATACTAGAGTGAAAATAGAGGCTTCTGGCAATATTACATTAGGGACTATTCGTGCTGTAGCAGAGACAGGTGTAGACTACATTTCGAGTAGTGCGCCAATTACGCAGTCGAAGTGGTTGGATTTGAGCATGAAGATTCAGTGATATAAGCCTCTTCTGTCATTTTCCGAGAGATCAATCTCTAGAAGCTTTACCAGTCAATCAATACAAGCTATCCGATTAAAAAACTTGCTGCTTGTATTTGTTATTAGAAAAAAAATCTGGCGATACGCCATACGACACACTACGTGAACGCTTCCTATAAAAAAGCTCTAGAATTCAGAAATGGCAAAAGTTTTCGGAGAGTGACACAAGAGGGTTAAAGCTTTCAAATCTCAAATGCTTCTAATTCTTTGTTAAACCACTCTCCTTGAAAGCGTTCAGCAACAAGTGGTTTAACAACAAACTTCGGTATAGTACCCCCTGTAACATCAATTCGCACACATGAATATGGCAACCGCTTGAAATTATCGTAACCATTGCGACCAATAAATAAAAGCGAATCAGCAATTTTACGAGTAGGTTTTCCTTCTATATACTCGAAAGTCTCCATTAACTCAGTCCCTTCATCTCGTTGACGACGGGGACGACGACCGCTACCACCGCAGATTATACAATTGAGATGAGAGTCAGCATATCCGGTGTTGGTAGTGCGGAGATATTCCAAGCAGTGAGCATGACCGTTTAAAATCAAATCAACAATTGGACGCCCGTGAGTTAAATAACCAAGAGTTTGTGCGGTGCTATCAAATACCCAACGTAAACGCCGACGCACTGCTAAAGTTTGAGCTTGATTCCATTTACTTGCTTCGGTAACGTAGGGGGGATGATGAAAATAAACTACCCTTCCCCGTACTTCTTCGGTATGCCAAGATTCAATCAGCCTTTGCTTAAACCATTCCAATTGTTCAAAGTCGGTAGCTGGTTCATCGTGGGATGTGAGTTGTTTTTCGATGTCAATTTTAACTTCGTCGATTTGGTATAACTTGGCTTTGAGAGCGTCGAGTTTTTCCGCATCTTCTGGATTATCTGGGTTGAGGCGATCGCACACTTCTAAAATTTCCATCTCTTCATCTTCGATTTCGTGGCGACGTTTTTCCAGTTGACGGCGACTGCTTTCTCCTTCTTTGGTTGCGGGTAGGGGAGATGGTTCGTTAAAAGTATTCGAGTCGAGGGCAAAAAAGTCAATTCCGCCGTAACGAAAAGTGTAATAACGATTGGGTAGGCGGGTAAAACGTCCAGGTTCGTAGCGCAAACAGCGTCCTGTGTCTGTTTTGGCGATGTAGTGTTCATCGAGATGAAATTCTAACTGTTCTTTGCTGTGGAACACCTTAAGATAATCAATAAACGCTCGTGCGTACGCATCACCTTGATCAGAGCCATGCCAACCAACTTCAATATCTTTATAGCGTAACAGGCGACGCAGTGGTAGCGTGGTTCCCGCCAAAAGTCGATACATCAACGGTACATCATAGTAATCGTGATTACCAAGCACTGGCAAAATTGGGGTTTTAAACACCATGCGATCATAGGGAATGCGTTTGTAGTTTTCTCCGCCTTCGATGAATTCGCGATAAGGTTCAATAAAATTTCGAGGATAATACTCGCGCGAACCGACAACATAAATTACATCCCCCGTATGCAAAACAAAACTAGATTCCTCTTGATGCGGAAGCATCAGTTCAGCAACTTGGCGCTGGGGATGATGTTTATAGTATGATTTCGTCCCACTATCACCGATGACCATAAAAGAAAATTCTGGATTATCCGAGTTGCGATCGTCGATCACCATGCTAGTTTGATCAATCCCACGCTGGATAATACTTGCATTACCCCAGCGCACCCGTTCTTTCATCTTTTGAATTTTTACAGGTATCGATGGTTCGGAAATGAATTTCATTGGCGATCGCTCCCAGAATGCAGAACTTTTTCTATTTCTGCTTGCATTCCGATTGTATCTATAAGTTGTTGATGGTTGTCTTCTGATCTTCGACTTCGCAGAAGTTGTCGGGGATCTCGTAGAATTGCTAAATCTTTAATTTGTGCCAACTCATTTATCTTCTTGACTACTCAATAATCTTAATTCTTGAGCAGGTTCTATACTCGAACCATATAATTCAACAAACCTTCTAAATAGCCACATTGTTTCGTGATTTGAAACTCTATTTAAGTTGATTAAGCGCTCTAGGTTTTTTTTAGCAAGTGTGCGTAAATAGGGTATATCTTCATACAGTGTTAAACAAGAAGCAAAATGCAAGATAATTTGCATTATTGGCTTTGGCCAGTCTAGATTGCTGTAAATATCTACAAAGAATTTATGAGTTTTACTGCTTAAAGGAAGAGCATTAAATATGACAATAATCTTTTTGTTGTTATAGACTGGAATACTTAATTCAACAGTAAAAGGTGTATGCAATATTAAATCTACTTCGACTATTGGTTGTCTCCAAATTCTTAAAATATTAACAGCCGATACCGCTAATATTGTTTGAAATTTGATCTTACCGCCGTAGTTTGTAGCCTGAATATAATTAACATCAACAACTTTTAAATTATTCAGACTAAAACTGTGAACTGTTTCCAAGTGTTTTAAATTTAATAAATGATAAATTTGACACAGATAAGGAAAAGGCAGAGTATACGCTTGACTGATCATATGCTGATCTTGTAACTCAACCATTCTACTTCTAACTGTAGATATTGCTTGCTGGCGATAATGACTTAAGTCAGTTTGTTCGCTTGGGGATACGCCTTCATTATTCAAGTTTTCATCTGGCTTCAAAAACAGCCAACTCAAGAATAAGAAAGAGGTGGCGCATATCTGTAGAATCTCTATTGGAGATAAATAACCATCAGCAAACGCAGCAAAACCTCTATCAGTAATTCCGAACATCCAAGAAAAAATACCCCAATACCAAATATTATTTTTGAAGTTTGCAAATAACAGAGAAATTTCTACAGTTTGATGGTTACTAGTATAATTACAGACATTCTTTTGTGAAATATTGCTAGTCATAGCAGTTACAGAAATAAAAGTTCCACTTTGTTAAACAGCAGGTAGATATTATCCATATTTTTAAATTGCTGTTATCACTTAAGCTTGCTCATTTTATAATCAGATAAGCATCTTTCTTCAGTAGTAATTTTTGAGAGCTTCAACTGTATAATTTGACATAATGGTTTCACTGTTTTCGCAAAAACAGCCAATGAAATCAACATTCTTATAATTCTTAAATTCTCAAGTAATAATTTATTAACATCTAGTTCAACGTTTATTAATATGTAACATTAACTTCAGCTATAGTTATGTTCATAACGAACAACAATAGTAAGAGGATGTTTAAAACCTACATTCCGTACCCTCAACTGTCACAACCGGTTTTTACTAGACCTCTTACACGAATCAAGAAAACAGAGCAAGTTCATAATTAAGAAGTCCAGCAATTAAGTTGCATCGTAAGCCAAAGCGTTTTCTGCGATTACGATATTGTTCTTTGAGGATGCGAAAAATTTTCAATCGACGATTGATATGTTCGCCAACAATACGTAGTTGAGCTAAATTACGATTGTGCTGGCGATTAGCAGGGGATAAATTAGCACCACGAGGTTTTTTAGCCGGAATACAGCTAATAGCATGGATTTTCGCAATTCCTTGATAGCCTTTATCGGCTAAACACAACTGAGAATCATGAAATCTTACCTTCGTATTTTTCAGTAACCGGAAGTCATGAATGCGACCGATTCCATAAGCAGTACAGATGATTTTGCCACTAACCTGGTCAACTACCAATTGGGCTTTCAAGGTGTGAAGTTTTTTCTTGCCGCTATAATACCGACGCTGTTTTTTTGCCCCATTTTTAAGAGGAGAAAACTGTGACCGCCTTTGTTACCAGTTCTCACCAGTTCTGGCGGTATTGACTTCTACCATTCTCCCAAATGTTGCAATATGCACTCCACATAACCGTTTAAATTCTGGTGGTGGCAGGTCTTTTATCTGTTCGTAGCTCATTGCTCTTTGTTTTTTGACCTGTATTTTTTCATGCTTACACTATTCATGCAAGAGGTCTAATATAGAGAAGCGCTGTTTGAAGTGTCTCAACGATAAAAAATACACTTTACGAAACTCTAAACAAGTTGCTTGTAAGCGTCAGCTTTTACTTTTCACAGAGATTTTCAGTCCAAAATTTTTCCTGGTTAACGCTACTCTCATCGGAACTTGTTACATATCTGTGTGCGTACAACCAAAGTTAAAAACCTACCACAATTGCGTGAGGAAATCTAGAATTTACGTCGTCACGCTTTATTTACTGTTGAAATGACTCGATAATCATTTACAAACAACCTTTAAAACCGTAATATGTTGATGGCAAATTTTAATGATACATTTTTTACTTTTAAATTGAGTCTTTACCAATGATAATAATGACCATATTTACTTGGTATTTATTTACTATCTTTCTACTGGAAAGTATAAATTGCTGTCTATTTGATTAATTTTGCTCAGTTTGTAGTGAGGACTGAAGTCTTGACTACGAAATACTCGAAATTAATGTGGCAAATCGCTAGTCAGATATGAATACTGAGAAAAATAGACACAAGCAAATGAATATGTATTAAGTAAATTTTGTAAATATAAGGAAAATCAAAATGATTTTAGTATAGATTCAAACACAGTTGTTAAAAAGACAAAAAACTTGTACTTAACAACAATCATTACCATAGATTTAACAAGACTCGATTTTTTTAGTGTAGTGTGAGAAGTGTTTCATGCAAATTCAAGACAGAGTGACCGCATCAAAACTGTCAGATGCGATCGCTGCTAGCCAGAAATATTTACTTTCGATTCAAAACCCTCAAGGCTATTGGTGGGCTGAATTAGAATCTAACGTTACCATCACTGCGGAGGTTGTTCTCCTTCATAAAATTTGGGGAACAGATAAATCTAGACCCCTGCACAAAATAGAAGCATATCTGCGTTCTCAACAACGAGAACATGGTGGCTGGGAGCTTTTTTACGATGATGGCGGAGAATTAAGTACATCGGTGGAAGCTTACATGGCATTGAGGCTCTTGGGTGTACCTCCAACCGACCCAGCCATGATCAAAGCCAGAAGATTTATTCTAGAGCGAGGCGGCATTAGTCGGACTCGCATTTTTACAAAGTTACACCTAGCGCTGATTGGTTGCTACAGCTGGCAGGGTATTCCTTCGTTACCACCCTGGGTAATGTTGCTGAGTGAGAAATTTTTCTTCAACATCTACGAAATGTCCAGTTGGGCAAGATCAAGCACAGTGCCATTGTTGATTGTGTGCGATCGCAAACCAGTTTTTCAAATTGATTCAGCGATCAACTTGAATGAACTGTATGCAGAAAGTATAGAAAAAGTCAAGTATGAATTACCCCGTAGTGGTAACTGGACAGATATATTTCTTACCCTTGACTCTGGTTTCAAACTAGCTGAAAACTTGAATTTAGTTCCTTTTCGTGCAGAAGGTATCAAAGCTGCCGAAAAATGGATATTAGAGCGCCAAGAAGCTACAGGTGACTGGGGCGGTATTATTCCTGCGATGCTCAATTCGCTGCTGGCTTTGCGATGCTTGGATTACGACGCAGCCGATCCAATTGTGGAGCGAGGATTACAAGCTGTCGATAACTTTGCCCTTGAAACAGCAGATACCTACCGAGTCCAGCCTTGTGTTTCTCCAGTTTGGGATACAGCTTGGGCAATTAGAGCGCTTGTTGATTCTGGTTTATCGCCAAATCATCCTGCTTTAGTGCAGGCGGCCGAATGGTTGTTAGATAAGCAAATTCTCGACTACGGTGATTGGACAGTAAAAAATCGCCAAGGTAAACCAGGTGCATGGGCATTTGAATTTGACAATCGCTTTTATCCTGATGTAGATGATACGGCGGTCGTAGTCATGGCGCTAAATCAGGTTGAACTTCCGAACGAAAAACTCAAACATCAAGCTATGGTTCGGGCTGTAGATTGGATAGCTTCGATGCAGTGTAAACCCGGCGGTTGGGCTGCTTTTGATCTCGACAATGATCAAGATTGGCTAAATCAAGTCCCCTATGGTGACTTGAAAGCTATGATCGACCCCAATACAGCCGATGTCACCGCCAGAGTTTTAGAAATGTTGGGTAGTTGTCAGCTAGCAATTGATAAAAATAAGCAACAACGTGCTATTAAATATCTTTTAAATGAGCAAGAGTCTGAAGGTTGCTGGTTTGGTCGTTGGGGAGTTAATTATATTTACGGAACAAGTGGCGCATTGGCTGCTTTATCTTTGGTTAGTCCTCAAACTCATCGCCACAATATAGAACAGGGTGCGGCTTGGTTGATTAGTTGTCAAAACTCAGATGGTGGTTGGGGTGAGACTTGTCGTAGTTATGATGATCCCAGCTTGAAGGGGAAAGGACGCAGCACTGCATCTCAGACAGCTTGGGCTTTAATTGGACTGATGGTAGCACTTAGAGCAACTAGCAATTTTGCCAAACTAGCAATTGAGCGGGGAATTGACTATTTACTCGTAACTCAACTGCCAAATGGTAGTTGGGATGAAGCCGATTTTACCGGTACTGGCTTTCCAAGTCATTTTTATCTCAAGTATCACCTCTATCAACAATACTTTCCTTTAATAGCTCTAGGTCAATATCAAAAATTATTTGCTTGACTTATTTGAAATAAAGCGTTTGGATGACAATTATTCGATTTAATGAAACAATTGTCTTCCAAATGCTACGCTACAGAAACTTCTATGGCGTAGGTAATACGCCTACTATTAATTCCAATCAAAACTTTTTTGTTTTAAGTATGAACAAAAAATTACACAATTTTAATCAACTTTTCAAAATAAACAGTTGCAAATAAAGTTATTAAGTTGTTAGTGAAAACGATTTCAGTCAAATCACAAAAGATTTACAACTTTTAGTATGCTCAAACACGATCACAGGTATGTGGAAATGGATTTAATGACAGAGGCTTTGGAGATTTTAAAACAGACAAGTCGGACGTTTTATATTCCAATTAGCCGTTTGCCAAGAGGATTACAAGAAGCCGTAGCATCAGCATATCTGTGTATGCGAGCCATTGATGAAATTGAAGACCATCCAGAACTCGATAACCAGACCAAAGCAGATATTTTGAGATCAATCAGCTTAACATTACAGGCAGCAGTTGATGGTTTTGCTATTGATGCTTTCTCTGGGGGATTTGGTTCTCACGAAAAATTATTAGCAGAAGTAAGCGTTAGAATTAGGGAATGGGCCCTACTAGCACCTGAGACTATCGCTCCACGAATTTGGGATGCAACTGGGGCGATGGCAGATAGGATGGCATATTGGGCAGAAAAAAATTGGAAAATTCATACAGAGTCTGATTTAGATCGCTATACTTTTGGAGTTGCAGGTGCAGTTGGCTTGTTACTTTCTGATTTGTGGACTTGGTATGATGGCACACAAACCAATCGTACTTATGCTGTAGGATTTGGTAGAGGTTTACAAGCAGTTAACATTCTCCGTAACCACAAAGAAGATTTAGCTCGTGACGTTAATTTTTTTCCCATCGGCTGGAGTGCAGAAAATATGCAAATATATGCTCGTCGCAATCTAGTCTTAGCAGAAGCCTATACCAAAGCTCTTAGTGTTGGTCCAACTTTGGATTTTTGCCAAATTCCTCTTAGTTTGGCTTATGGGACTCTCAATGCGATCGCTAATGGTAAAGAAAAACTCAGTCGTAGTGATGTACTCGCACTTCTTGAGCAGGTGAATAACCTCAGCAAATAAAAATGGTGATTCATAAATTATGAATTATGAATTATGAAATTTTCAGCATTCATATTCATAATTTTTGTATAATTTTTTTAAAGATTTGGACATTTACCACTAGCTAGAGGCTCAAAATATGTAATACCCCTAGCTTTATTAATTAGTTTTGCACGTCTTTAAAATTTGGCGATCGCTACCAGTGATTGAGTTCAATTGATAGTAATCTTGCAATTCCACCGAATGACCATAAATATCAGGTTCTTCGTCACTCCTTTGAGGTAAACCACTACTGGTAGCAATTTCGGATGGACTCATTTCCCCAACATAACCTCTAACAGTCATTGCCAATTCTCCAGAGGAATTGAGTGTCCCATTGAAACAACTATACTCAGAACTAGGCATATACAAAGCACCGATTATTTTATTCTGGCGCTTTTCAAATACAATATAGCCTTGTCCTAACTGTCCTGGTTTGGGTGACTGTCCGTAAAGATAAACACCATCTTGTCTAGGAAATTTGGATTTTGAGGAAACTTGTGTTGTTTTTGTGGATGCTTTAGATGCACTTTCTTGGAGATTTTTGGTCTTATCTGCTACTGCTATTTTGCTACTTAAGGATGTTGATGCTTCTGAACTAGGGGTATTATTTCCTTGTAACCAAGTATAAGTTTGTGCTGGATTCTCAAGTAATTGTGTAGGTGCTGTTTTATCTTCTACATCCAATTGATTTGGTGTAGAGCTTGATCCTACAAGCGCTCTCCGTAGACGTATTTCTTTATCGGTAGAAGTTGATTTCAAAGAAGCACTAGGCTTGCGCTGTAACCAATTATAAGTAGCTGTTTGATTATCAAATTCCTGACTTGTAGGCATATGTAATCTAGCAAGTTGGTTACTTAACACAGGTTTACTCCTCTCGCCAACAACACCAAGAATAAGTAGTAATCCAATTAAAGGAAGTCTGTACTGACGGGGCGGAAGGAATTTGTTGATGTGTTCAAGCACCCTATTTCTCCTGTATTCAAAAATACTTATTTGGGCTTTCGGTTCAAATTTAACTAAGTACCAAAGGAGCAAAACTCCGTCAAAGGGTTGATTTATATTGTCCGATAAAAACTCTGTCAACAAATAAATTTTTTCTTTAAGTTTGAACTGATATTTGATCTTAAACTACCATTGGTTGGGCTATTGCAGTTTCCCCTAACAGACTAATTCAATAGTATGATTGTCATAGAAAACTCAAATACTCATGAGTTTTGTAAGTTTTCAAACAAAAAACGCTTTTACTGGAAAAACACCTCAATTTTGTACATCTATAACTGCAAATACAAAACAAAATCTTTAGATTCCGGATTTTAACTCTATTGGATATATGTGAATATCACATTTACCCAACAACCACTAACCACTGACTAATTTTTGACTATTGATTCTGGACTAATATTAAATTTAGTGGCGATCGCATCAATAACTTTTTGTTCTGCTGGTTTAATCTCACCATCTACTTTGGCAATTCTGTAAGCCTGAGCTAAAAGTGGTATGGCAAAATCTCGGTTAAGTTGATTAAGTAGTTCCTCAAATGGCTGAGGTGATTTGATGTTTTGAGCTATTGCTTCTAAAGAACTTGGACTGAGATTTAAGGCTTGTAACTCTGGCAAAATTTCTTCCCAAGTCTTGTCTGGATGTCTGGCGAGGATCATATGAACTAAGATTTGATCCATCACTGTTTGTTGAGCGATCGCAGTTTCTAAATAATTTTCGCTTTCTTGCTTGAGTTTTGCTAAAGTTTCTTCGGAAGTCATAGACTTGGATTCATCTAGCTTGGCTTCGTAAAATCGACAAGCCGCATATCCTAAAGAATAAACCATCGTCGCATTTGAGCTAGCACCAATCACCGCTCCAGCAAAAGGCACATTTCGCAACAAACCTAAACCTGCTGTTCTCAACAAACGACCACCACCGAAAGCTAAACCGAAAATTGCCAACACCTCACCTCTACGGCTCTGATCTTTTAAATCTAACCCATAGGCAGCAGCAATTTGATAAATCATTTCTGACTGCAACTGGGTTGTAGCCGCTAAATCTACTGCCAGTAGCGCTGCCGCAAATCCTGGTAATATACTGCTTGCGAAGCCTATTCCACCTGCTTTCGCTGCTTTCTCTACCATGATCCGGTGAGCAATTTGGCTAGGTGATTCATGAGGATTTTCCTGCTGAAGCTTTTTCACCGTAGCTGCGGATTTTTCTAAATCAACATTGTCACTAGCACCAACTAACCAATTGAGATTTAACACGCCAGCTACACTGCGGATTAGCCAATTCTCACCCAAGCGTTCTGTTACATGTCCTGCTGTATGAGTTGCTTGCTCAATTAAGTGGCGTGCTTGCTTGGCTGCTGCTTCTCCTACCTCAGCAGCTGTTTGTGCAACTGCTTTACTAGCTTCGATAGCAGTGCTACCAGCTACTGTTCCTACTCCCACAGCAGTTCCAGCTGCACAGCCTAATGTTTCGGCAAAAGATTCTAATAAAGAATGCTTGTCTTCTTTGATATCGGTAGCGGGTATATGATCTGTTTTTTTATTTTCTCTATTTTTCTGAGATTTATCTGCCATTGCTTCGCACCTTCAATAATATTCCTTCTATTTAGGTTTTAGCGGAGGTGCGATCGCCTTGACCTCTTTCTATAAGGATAAGTCAGTGGTGAAAAGTGAACTACCTACAAATTCATCACAATGACATAGACGCGCAAGCGGCTTCTTGTAGAGTAAGACTGATGAATAATGACTAATTGTTAACAAATTTAAAGAGCGGGCTGAATTATTAACCCGCTCTTGTAACTTGTTATAAGTGAAACAGTATAAATGACTTAAGCTAACTTTCCTTCTTGCGAGTCTTCGTAGGAAGCACACTTGATTACACATTTTTTGTTCCCTTCAATGAGCTATCCCTAATCTATGCCGCACTTTCCATCCAGTCATAGATTTGTTCCAACTGTTCGAGAGTTATCAACCCATATTGCAAAAGTATCATCGGCAAAGGTCCAGGATCTTGTTTGCTGTGGCGAAGTGCAACGTTGATAGAAGCCGCAGAAATTGCCAAGTCCTCTTGTAAAAAACGAATTAGTTGTGTGTAGTTAGATGGTAGCATTTTGTAGTTCACCCCCTTATGTTGTTTATGCTTTTTCTTCAGACTACTGTTATGCAGCAGTTAACAGGGCTGAGAACAAGGCTTATATCAGTCACTGAGCCAACACAATCAACCCGTAAATGATGCTTGTGTCTCTTGTGTTCTTGAAGAAAAGCACTGTTGAAGTTATCAATTGTAGCGCTACTTTTACTTTTAAATATCGAGTAGCTAACCTAGCTAAATTAGGTTTATCCTTTTTACCTCAGTTGTTTAGCTAAATACACCTGTAGTGAGAAGGATTCCTTAGCTAAATAATCGCTCATCGGCGAATCTTTACACGTACGCCAAAAGATAGATTTTAGTTACAAAAAGCCAAAACATAGGCCCCAACTTAAAGACGGCGGGGCCTATCTGTTTGATACTGTATTAGATATTAGCTTTACTATTAACTTTTTTACCAGGAACTTAATCGTTTTTTTATCAAAATTTTCTCATATCTTGTTATATATGCGTTTTAGCATCGTAATTCTAATTATTGTCTCCGTAATTTACCTGATTCCAAGTAATCAATTTTAACAATATCTCCTTTTTTTAATCCTAGTTCGTTAGTTCGTCCAGAACGCAGTTCAATGACTTGATCTACTTGGGTTTTGGGGCCATAGGTAGGGCAAGGATCAGCAGTACAAGGTGGAACAGCAGCAGCGATCGCCTGCACAACTCCTTTTCGGAGAAAAACCATATCTAGAGGTACAGGTACATTTTTCATCCAAAAACTGGCTGTGATCGGCGTAGAAAATCGAAACAACATTCCTCGATTTGCACCTAAAGCGGGTCGATACATTAATCCCATTGCTTGTTGTTCTGGTGTTTGTGCTACTTCCAAATCTATTTTGGTGCCATTAGGAACAACAGCCTGAGCAGAAATAGGTAGCTGCTGACCCTTACTTGTATCAAGTGATAATTGCTCAGTTTTCACTGGTTGAATTTGAGAACTAGGTGTATCAGTGGAAGATTTTGCTGGTGTAGGAGATGAACAGCCTATTAACAGTACACCTAATAGGATAGAAAGGATAGTTTTAGTCATTGGTCATTGGTCATTGGTCATTGGTCATTGGTCATTGGTCATTGGTCATTGGTCATTGGTCATTGTTTAAGAATTAAGTCAACAATTAACAGTAAGTTATAGAATTTGCTAACTGATAACTGATAACTGAACTAAGATTCTCTCAACACATAACCGACACCGCGCACTGTTTGAATTAGGCGCTTTTGCCCTTCGTCTTCTATTTTTAAACGTAGGTAACGAATATATACTTCTATCACATTTGATTCACCCATGAAGTCATAACCCCAAACATTTTCCAAAATCTGTTCGCGGGTTAGGACTTCGCGGGGATGTTCCATCAGATATTTTAGTAATTCAAATTCTTTCATTGTCAAGTCGATCGCCCGTCCGTTATAAATAGCACGGCGGGTGGCGAGATCTAGAACCAAATCGGCAAAACGTAACTGTTCTGTGGTGTCTACATCAGGTTTTAAGTAAAGGCGAATTAAGTTTAAAAAATCTTCCGAACGGTAAGGCTTAAGAAAATAATCATCAGCTCCTGCTTCTAGACAAGCTATGCGATCATCAACTGTATCCCGTGCCATTAAGACTAGCACAGGCGATCGCACTCCGGTAGTTCTCAGATTTTTACACAAAGACAGCCCAGACTCTCCTGCTAGCATCCGGTCGATCACAACTAGAGCTGGTTGGCGATCACGGCTTTGTTGCAAACCGTTCACCCCATCATGAGCCACAACAGAATCATAGCCAGATTCTTTTAAATCAAAAGCGATCTGATGAGCCAAACTCTCGTCGCTTTCAATCACCAAAACACAGGGGTTGTGAGCAAGCGTCATATGGATGTTGGATTTTGGATTTGAGATTTTAGATTTATACAAATGTTCTAATGAACGCTTGTAGATCAGGATATAAGCGTAATTTACAAGTTTACAGATAGATATTATCCTGAGTTGACACGCTATCTAAAATGTTGTAGCACGTCAAAGTATAGCTTTAGTAATAAAAAACTCTATACGCAGAAAATTTAATCTCTTATTTAAGATTTAGGTCATGGGTAATTGGTGTTTATTTTCTCCCTAGTCTCCCTTGTCCCCCTTGTCCCCCTTGTCCCCGATCTCCAATCCCCAATCTAAGGCAACTCTACTGAGGTCGGTTTGGCAATATGTGGCAGACCCCAACCTAGTTTTTCCCTGAGAACTCGGAAGAATTCTGGCGATTGCAGGCGAACAAATCTAGCACAGTATTGCGATCGCTCTACATTCACGCGATCGTCTGGCAAAACATAACACCCACCATTGCCATCAACTACCATTACCAATCGAGGAGTATTGACTGGGTAAATGTTGACTGGTTCTGTATCAGGAAATACCAATGCCCTTGATGCCAAAGAATGGGGACAAATAGGCACTAGCTGTAATGCTGGTACACCTGGAATTACAACCGGGCCACCAGCACTCAATGAATAAGCTGTAGAACCTGTTGGCGTAGAAATAATGACGCCATCGGCAGCAATATCAACTGGTGCGTGACGACCTACTGCAATTTCAAAATGGCACATCGAGGTTAATGGTTCTCGATGTAGCACCATTTCGTTCAAGCAGAGGGCTTCCCACAGAATTGAATCTCCTCGAAATACTCTGACGGTGAGCATTGCTCGCTCTTCAATTTCATACTGATCCGCGATTAATTGATCTACTGCTTGAGGCAGTTGATTGAGGTAAGTTTCCGTCAAAAATCCCATGTGACCTGTATTTACAGTGAGCATGGGGATACCACAAGAAGCAACTAAACGGGATGCTGCCAAGACTGTGCCATCTCCCCCTAGCACGACAGCAAATTTTGTTTCCGGGTCGAAACCAGGAGGTGTCAAACCCTCAATAGGTGTGTGACATATAGGACTTTCTGGGGTAGAGTAGCCCAACATGCCACCGATGCCAGTTGTGATGCAGACATCCCAACCGTGGGTGGTGAACTTTTCTTTAAGTTCAATAGCGACGCGACCCGCTATCGGTTTAACGTCGTTGTAGATAATGCCTACTTTCGGCACACTCAAATATCCAATCTTTAGGCGCTGCTCTTTATTATGTTAATCGTGACATACTTTGGTCAATTTAGTCATTAGTCATTGGTCATTGGTCATTAGTCATTGGTTATTGGTCATTGGTTCTTTGTTAATAGCTTTTGACTGATACTTATTAAGATGTTACAGAGCAAGCAGATTTATCTGTGGAGCTAATCCAAAATCCACAGACGCGTAGATGCGGAGTGGCTACTTCTGTGAAGTTGCTACGCGCCTACCGAAGATAAGCGGCTTCAAGGAAGAGTAATCCAAAATCTAAAATCGAATGACTCTTGAGTGTTGACTTTTAACTATTGACTATTAACTTTTTTAAAAGGAGTCTTTTTGTCTTTTTTCTTTTTATTTTTTTCGTAATCTAGCTCTTTAAGCTTCTTCATAATACGATTGAAGTACTCTTGCAAGTAGCTTTCGAGGGTTGTGGTGTCTTTGGAATCAAAGCCAAAAACTTGGTATGCTTCATCCATCGAAGCATTGAGAGGTCTACCACTGGCTAGTACTTCTGTAAATGCCAGCCTGTCTGCTACATTCCATCCCCATTGGAAAAAACGGAGAATTTTGCGGACAGTACGCAGTAAATTAATTGGCATTCGTGTTACTCTAGCTTCTCTGCCTGATAGGCGTTCGCACAAGCTAATTATTTCTTCTGCACTCCAAGCACGAGTACCCACAACTGGGAAAGTTCGCTTTTCGGTTTCTGATACACTTAATGCCCGAATAGCAAATTTAGCTATATCTTGAGTATCCATGTAGGCTATGGGCGAAGATTCACCTGTTACCCAAACTGGCTGATTTTCTAAAATGGGAATTCCATATTGACCAATCAAGCCCTGCATAAAGCCGGCTAGTTGCAAGGTGGTATAATTTAAGCCCGATTCTGCCAAATAAATTTCTGTACACCGCTTAATTTCCATGAGTGGGACTTCTGCGTATTTGTCGGCATCCAGTATGGAAAAGAATATAAAACGCTCTATACCTGCTGCTAAACACGCTTGAATTAAGGATACCTTGCCCTCCCAGTCCACTTGTTTAATACTCGATGAATCGGTCGGACGGGATGTAGCCGCATCAATTACGGCGGTAACACCTTCTAGTGCAGCTTTTAATGTCTGGGGGTAGCACAGGTCTCCCGGTACAAGTTCCGCACCCCACTCTTTGAGAAATGCGGCTTTCTTAGCACTCCGGACAAGACAACGTACTTTATACCCCTCATCGATGGCACGACGAGCCACTTGTCTTCCCAAGGTGCCAGTGGCACCGACAATTAATAATGTCATGAGGGTTTTTTACAAAACTTAAACTTTTATGAATAAAATCTTAACAGAATTAGATGAGCAAACAAAAGTTTACATTTTTTTTAACATTATGACAGGAGCGAGAGACTACAGCAAAGCCTCTCGGTCTGGTAAGGATTTCACCGAAAAGAATTATTCTTCTTCTGCACCCTGGACTTTTAGCAACAACGCACCTAAAGCCCAGCCGACAAAAATTAAACTGAAGGATAGTAAAGCTGCATTGAACATTTCGCCGCCCATTTGTTGTGATTCTCCTTTTTTACGAATTGTTGAATTAGGTTAAGTCTACCAAAATTATCTGGAAAACCCTTTCATTGAAATAAAAAAGCACCTCTAGTTTATAAAAACTAAGGCGCTACTACTTCCTTGCCAACCAAAAATTGCTTTGCAACAACAGAATCTAGTGCAGCGTGCCAAAAAGAGCTACAACAGTAAAAATAAGCTAAAACATTGCTATAAATGCTTTACAGCTTTGGTTTTTACTTTTTGCACTAGCTTTTTTCACTGAGGAAGGGACAAACAAAGGGTGAAAAATGAATCACAGATGACTTTTTTAGGGTAGGCTTTATTGCTATTGTGTGTTTAGTAGTCAAACACAGTACAAACTACATAGTTGGAAAAATATTAGACTTAGGAAACCAAGGTCAGTATTCCTTTATTTTCACTGGCAAATATTTTAAGATATTTTTGGAGTGTTTTTCACTCCAAACGTATTTGCAGGAACAAAAACTTTAAAGATATTTTTCCAAAGTATTAGCTAGTGTAGTTTTTGGTACAGCGCCTACTACCATATCAACTTTTTGTCCACCCTTAAAAATCATCAATGTGGGAATGCTGCGGATACCGTACTGACTAGCAACATTAGGATTCTCATCGGTATTGACCTTAACTACCTTGAGTTGACCTTCATATTGAGCTGCTATTTCTTCTACTACTGGGGCTACCATCCGGCAAGGACCGCACCAGGGTGCCCAAAAGTCAACCAAAACAGGAACTTCGCTGTCTAATACTTCCTGCTTAAAAGTGGAGTCGGTAACTTGTGCGGCTGCTGACATGGCTACAAACCTTTGTCTATATATTTTTGATCGTGCTGAAATTCTACCATAGCAAAAAGCACTGCTTGGAGTTGACACAGATAGATTTGTATATGATATCTTTTGCAAAAGTTATTTTTCTAAGAATTAGGGAAAGATTAAAGGATTTTTATTTTCTCTTACCCGTTTCTCTGTAATCGGATCTCTGGTTTTGATAAAAAGTATATGGTTTTTGCTTTTTTCATAAACAAAAGGAACCGCCCGAACAGTAGTCCGGGCGGAGTGTGGTGTGAGGAGTGAACGGAAACATGCGTCTCCGCTATTTCTATTGTAGGCGACATATGTGATTTTTCCAGGAAATGTTTAAGAGTCTGGAAAAATTTTTTTATAGTCAGTTGGTTGTTTGTTAGCAGTTAGTGGTAAGTAGTTATTTTTTATAGTTACTCACCAAACTCCAAGCACATCCCCAACTAACAACTAACTACTTAACTTGTCTTATTTGCCCATACCTAATTGTTGAGCTTTTTGATATACTTTACCTTCAGTTAATAAAGAAGGAGCAATCACAACTTCGACTTGCTGCATTTCTTTGAGATTTTTGGCTCCTAATGTTCCCATACTAGTTTTTAAGGCTCCCAAAAGATTATGAGTACCATCATCTAGCTGAGCTGGACCAACAAGAATTTGTTCTAAAGTACCAGTTGTCGCTACACGAATCCGTGTTCCACGAGGTAAAACAGGGCTGGGAGTTGCCATACCCCAGTGATAACCACCTCCTGGTGCTTCAGCAGCCCTTGCAAAAGGAGAACCAATCATGACTCCATCCGCGCCACAAGCAATGCACTTACAGATGTCACCCCCAGTGATTAAACCACCATCGGCAATTACTGGAATATATTTACCTGTTTGTTGATAATATTCTTCACGAGCGGCTGCACAGTCTGCGATCGCGGTTGCTTGTGGTATACCCACTCCCAACACACCACGGGAAGTACAAGCAGCACCAGGACCAATACCGACAAGAACCGCAGCGGCCCCTGCTTTCATTAAGTCCAGTGTTACTTCATAAGTCACACAATTACCCAAAATCACAGGTATGGGCATTTCTCGACAAAATTGAGCCAAGTCAAGAGGTACTATAGATTCTGGGGACAGATGTGATGTGGAAACAACTGTTGCTTGCACAAAAAATAAATCTGCCCCTGCTTTTGCTACTACTGCACCATATTTACTAGCTCCTGCGGGAGTCGCACTAACTGCTGCAATACCGCCTTGTTGTTTAATTTCTTTAATTCTTTGTTCAATTAATTCTGGTTTAATGGATTCAGCATAAAGTTGTTGCATCAAGGAAACAAATTCTTCTTTGCCTACCGAAGCTATTTTGTCTAAAATCGGTTCTGGATCAGCATAACGGGTTTGAATTCCTTCTAAATTCAACACACCCAATGCTCCTAAATTTGACAGAAGTACGGCCATGCGAACGTCTACCACACTATCCATGGCGCTGGCAATAATTGGGATTTCTCGCTCAATATTACCAATACGCCATTTGGTGTCTGCTAAACTCGGATCTAGCGTCCTGTTGCCAGGTACTAAAGCTATTTCATCTATGCCGTAAGCCCTACGAGCTGTTTTCCCCCGCCCAATTTGAGTTTCCACGCTATTAATGTTCCCAAATCTGTTTAAGCTAGGGTATCAAATTGTGAGAAGATTTGCAGCGATTTTTTTTAAGAAACTATCCAATGTTACAAAAAGTGCCAACAAGAATCCAAATAAACAACAAGGCTGAATAAATCAGTTTCTGCATCTTTTTTTACTTAAGGTTGGTGTTAGTTAATGAGCGTGTAAGGGTGTAAGGATATGAGGGTGTAAGATTGTAAGGATGTAAGGGTGTGAGAGTGTAAGAAAAAACAAAAATTTTTCTTACATTCATATCTTTGAAATACCCAGGAAATTTTACCCCATAGCTACAAAATCTTCCTACACCTGTATTTATTGACTTTTGACCAATACGGAAATTTCACCCATTGAGAGTGACCCATGAAGGGATTGATATTGCTACGATAAATTTCACATTATTCAAATCAGATATTAATCAAATATAGAAATTAGACAATCAGATGATAAATCACACAACCAGGGGATGAAAATATGACTCCTCCTACACCCCTACACCCTTACACCCCCACACCCATTTTCAAGACACTAAATATATAAAGCCTTGATTCAATCTGAAACTCTAGAACTACTCGAATGGCATCGCCTCTGCCAGCATCTATCCACTTTTGCGGCTACGAAACTTGGGGCGATCGCAGCGCGTGATTTGACGCCACCTGACTCTCAAGTTGAAAGTGAGTATTTGTTGACCCAAACTAAAGAAGTCTATCAACTCGAAAGTCGCCTCACTACAGGACTTTCATTTGAAGGAATTCAAGATATTGGTGATTCTCTCGAAAGGGCAGAATTACAAGGAGTTCTAGCAGGTGATGAACTGCTGGCTATTGCTACCACACTTGCGGGAAGTAGAAATCTACGTCGTGTGATCGATAATCAGCCAGATTTGCCCATTCTCATCGAATTGGTTGCTGATTTAAGAACTTATCCAGAACTAGAACAGGAAATTCATCGTTGTATTGACGAACGTGGACAAGTAAGCGATCGCGCTAGTCAAAAACTTGCTGACATCCGTATAGAATTACGTAAGTTACGTAACCAGATTACTCAAAAACTACAAAATATTATACAAGTAAAGTCTAACGCAGTTCAGGAACAGCTAATTACTCAACGGAGCGATCGCTATGTGATTCCTGTAAAGGCGCCTCAAAAAGATGCGATTCCTGGCATAGTTCACGATACCTCTGCTAGCGGAGCAACGCTATATATAGAGCCAAATTCCATTGTTCCCTTGGGTAATCAACTGCGACAGTTAGTTAGAAGAGAACAGGCGGAAGAAGAAGCTATTCGTCGTGCTTTAACACAACAAGTGGCAGAAGTAAAACCTGATTTGGAAAAATTACTTGCGATCGCCACTACATTAGATTTAGCAACTGCCAAGGCACGCTATAGTTTATGGCTACAAGCTAACCCACCCCGTTTTATCAATCGGCAAGAAAATGAGTACATCACCTTACGACAATTACGTCATCCATTGTTGATATGGCAACAACAACACGAACAAGGATCAACAGTAGTTCCTGTAGATTTACTGATTCAGCCAGAAATTAAAGTAGTAACAATTACCGGACCAAATACAGGTGGTAAAACAGTTACTTTAAAAACTTTGGGTTTAGCAGCCTTGATGGCAAAAGTTGGTTTATTTGTTCCTGCCCGTGAACCAGTAGAATTACCTTGGTTTGACCAGATATTAGCAGATATTGGCGACGAACAATCTCTACAACAGAATTTATCTACTTTTTCTGGGCATATTCGCCGCATTAGTAGGATTTTGGGAGAATTGGGGATTAGGGATTCTCCAGAGGAGACGCTACGCGTAGACGCGCAAGCGGCTTCTCACAGAGTACGGGGATCAGAGATTGGGGAACGGAAAACGGAAAACGGAGATCGGAAAACGGAGATTGGGATTCCTCATCCCCAATCCCTAATCCTCCTCGATGAAGTTGGTGCAGGTACAGATCCAGTAGAAGGTAGTGCCTTAGCGATCGCCTTATTACGCTATCTGGCAGATCATGCACAATTAACTATGGCAACTACTCACTTTGGCGAACTTAAAGCCTTGAAATACCAAGATGAACGCTTTGAAAATGCCTCAGTAGAGTTTGATGAAGCCACCCTTTCGCCTACTTATCGTCTATTATGGGGAATTCCTGGGCGTTCTAATGCTTTGGCAATTGCCCAACGCTTGGGGCTAAAAGCAGAAGTTGTCGAACAGGCAAAAACTAATCTAGGAGGTTCAACAGACGAAGTTAACCAGGTAATTGCCGGATTAGAAGCACAACGTCGCCGTCAAGAAACCAAAGCAGCACAAGCACAAGATTTGTTGCAGCAAGCTGAACGTTTATACAAAGAGGTCTCCGCAAAAGCCGCAAATTTACAGGAAAGAGAACAAAGTTTGCGTGCTTCTCAAGAAGTTGCAGTCCAGCAGGCGATCGCTCAAGCTAAAAGTGAAATTGCTCAAGTAATTCGCCGCTTGCAGCAAGGTACACCCACTGCCCAAGACGCCCAGCAAGCCACAAAGACTTTGCATCAAATAGCCGAAAAATTTATACCCCAACCACCACCAAAACCGAAACAAAGATATATTCCCAAAGAAGGCGATCGCATCCGTATTCCCAAATTAGGGCAAACAGCAGAAGTCTTGACTCCACCCAATGACGATGGTGAGTTAACCGTCCGCTTTGGAATTATGAAAATGACAGTCAAACTTGAAGATGTGGAATCTCTGGATGGTAAAAAAGCTGAACCATTAACGAAAGCAAAACCAGCCCCAGTAGCAACACCAGTTACTCCAATCCAACCAACCCCAGCAATTCGTACATCCAAAAATACGGTAGATATACGCGGACGTAGGGTTGCAGATGCGGAACCTATTTTAGACAAAGCAATTTCTGAAGCAACAGGACCAATCTGGATTATTCATGGACACGGTACTGGTAAACTGCGCCAAGGTGTTCACGTCTTTTTGCAGCAACACCCCAGAGTTAGTCGTTACGAACCAGCAGAACAATCAGATGGTGGTACTGGTGTAACTGTTGCGTATGTAAGCTAAAATGCTTAACAGGTTTGTATAATTTAGTACATAAATTTATTAGAGACACAATTCATTGCGTCTCTAATGTTTATTTTTGAACAAAGGCTTAATTAAATTATCGGAGCAAAATTGAGCGAACGCACAGTAGCCAACACGCGAACTAAACTCAGTCAATCTAGCTAAGGCTTGATGTCATTAGGTATCTCTTCATGTTTCACTAACAAAGGTTTTGGGTTCGCAACTAAAAGCGTCCGATCAAACCAAGCAATGGAGGAACAATGACAGTATTCAAATCTGCCAGTAGTAATCCTAGTTCTCAAAATAACATTGAAGAACGCTTACAAATACAGCGTTTACTAGAACCAAGTTTGGTTATTTCTACTAATGCTGGAAATGATGTCATTAAGGGATTAACTCAAAGACCAAAAACTCTGCCACCGCGATATTTCTATGATGATCGTGGTTCGGAATTATTTGAGCAGATCTGTGAGTTACCAGAGTATTACCTCACACGTACAGAGACAAAAATTTTGCAAATTTGTGCTAGTGAAATTGCGGAAATCACAGGTGCTTGTGAAATAGTTGAACTAGGTAGTGGCAGTTCTACAAAGACTAGGATATTACTAGATGCTTACTACAAACAAGGATTACCTCTGCATTATCTACCAATTGATGTCAGCGCAGGTATGCTCGAAAGTAGTGCGCTGTCGCTACTAGCAGATTATCCCTCACTACAAGTTTATGCATTGGCAGGAACCTACGAATTAGCTCTTTCTGAAATTGAGCCTAAAGAATTACCCAATCGGATGATTTGTTTTATTGGTAGCACTTTGGGTAATTTGAATCCACGAGAGTATGATGTGTTTTTATCACAAGTCAAGGCTGCTCTGCAAGTAGGAGAGTATTTTTTATTGGGGGTAGACTTACAAAAACCAAAACATATTTTGGAAGCTGCTTATAACGACAATCAAGGAGTAACAGCAGCGTTTAACTTGAATATGTTAGAGCATCTCAACTGGCGTTTTCAGGGTAACTTTGATACTAGGCAATTTGAACACTGGGCATTTTATAACGAACTTGAACATCAAATTGAGATGCATCTCAAAAGTAAGCGATCGCAAACTGTTGAATTACGCACTCTCAAATTCAATATTGATTTTGAAGCAGGTGAAACCATCCATACCGAAATTTCTCGCAAATTCGATCTCAACCGCATCCAACAAGAACTAAAAGCCAAAGGTTTAGTACCGCAGAAAGTATGGACTGACGAAAACCAGTTGTTTGGTTTATTACTCTGTCAGTTACAAGATTAGGGATAAGGGATCGGACATGAATCAGTTATCAGTTAACAGTTTAATTTGATAACTGTTAACTGATAACTGATAACTATCCCCCCACATGAATAACGGGACGGTGTTCGGGATTTTTCTCGGCTTTACGAAGAACTTCACGAGTAACTATAGCTATATCCCCTTCACCAAAAAGGATGAAACGTAACAAATATTGAATGGGATTACCTTCTATCCAACCGAAATAGGCGTGTGGTAGTTTCCCGGTTTGATCTCGGATATACAAGAGGATAGCTGCAATTGTATTTGGTACAGCAGCACCCCTAGCTCGTAAAATGCGATAGTTTCCAACTTGTACTCCTGTTACCTGAATGATTTCGGAAAAAACTGAGGCGTCGGATACTTGAATTTCCATAAACAAAACAGAATCTGTCTGAGGAATATGGTTGTCTTCACGCACTTCCTTCTCTTTTAAGAAGTATTCTCGTTCATCCCCTTCATTCAAGCGATTGGCAATTAATCGGATTGTACCCTGATGCTCTTCTTCTTCAAGAATAAAGCGACGAGCTGTTTCGTCCATTTTTATTTGCTCTACTCGCAGTTCGGTGGAACGCCAGACTCGTGAAACTAGAGAGGTAATAATAATTACACCTATAAAAAAGGCAGCAATTTGGATACCTTCTGGTCTTTCAATGATGTTAACAATGGTGGTATAAACAAACAATAGTGTAATCAAACCAAAGGACAATATTCCTCGTGTTGATCGCCGACGCCGAGCAGCTAGAGTTACAGCCAAAGCAGCAGAAGTCATTAATACCAATACCCCTGTTGCGTAGGCTCCACCTTGAGCTTCTACATCTGCTTTAAAGAGAATCGTTACTACAAAAGCGATCGCTGTATATACCAACACCAGAGGTCGAATCATCCGTGTCCAATCTGGTGCCATACCATAGCGTGGTAGGTAGCGAGGGACAATATTCAATAGCCCTGCCATTGCAGATGCACCAGCAAACCATAAGATAGAAATTGTACTTAAATCATAAATAGTTCCAAAGCCATCCCCCAAATAACGATGAGCTAGGTATGCGAGGGCGCGTCCACTTGCTTTGCCCCCTGTTTGAAATTCTGCACTAGGAATGAGTAGAATAGTCACCAAACTGCTGGTAAATAAGAAGAAGCTCATAATTACCGCCGCAGTTGTCAGCAGATTGTAGGTGTTACGAATGCGTCCTCTGGGGTTTGCTTCGGTTTCATGCTCATTTCCTTTCACCAACGGCATCACCGCCACACCAGTCTCAAACCCAGATAATCCTAATGCTAACTTCGGAAATAGCAGGGCGGCTGCACCAATCATCATGAAAGGATTTGAATAACTGGTAAACAAGTGAGTTTGCCAATTAGAAATCACGATTGGCTGTTGTAAAACCTGGTATGCACCAACACCAATCGTAATTAAGTTCAGCAACAAATATGCAGCGACTAAAAACACAGCAAGACCGATCGCTTCTTTAAAGCCTCTCAAAAATACGCCACCAAGCAACGCAATTAGAATAAGCGTAATACTGATTGATTGTCCGTGTAAAAACTCTGGGATGAGAGGATTTTCAATAATGTGGGCTGTGGCATCGGCTGCGGAAAGAGTGATCGTGATGATAAAATCAGTTCCTGCAAAGCCAAGCAAACATAAAACAAATAGCTTGCCTTGCCACCAAGGAAGGAGATTTTCCAGCATAGCGATCGATCCCTCTCCATGAGGACTAGTCGCAGCAACTCGGCGATATATAGGTAATGCACCAAACAGTGTCAGCAAAATTAGAATTAAGGTAGCCAGAGGAGATAAAACCCCTGCGGCTAAGGCAGCAATACCAGGCTGATAACCAAGTGTGGAAAAATAATCGACCCCCGTCAGGCACATCACCTGCCACCAAGGATGTTGAGAATCCTCACCTTTGTCGTTACGATCTTCTTTGAGTAACCAGCTAACGAGTCGTTTGCGATGTTGTTTTGGTGGGACAATAGGTCCAGCCATCAACAATACTCCTGTTGCATTGCTTTTATCTTACTTTGATTACCTACAATAAATTCTGGGGTCGTGCTTGCTATAGCTTTTTACTGCCATCATACTTAAACATTAAAGCAAAATATATCTGCCCCCAGTTCACCACTGCGGTAAATTAAAATAATCACACAAACTCGGCGCAAGAGCTTATTTTAACTGCGACGATTTACGAGTGTGGTGCTAGCTTGATCAACAGGCATCAGGATTACTTGATTAATATTGACATGGGCTGGTCGGGTGGCGCAAAAAAAGACCACATCAGCAACATCTTCACCAGTCAGGGGGGTGAGTCCTTGGTAAACCTTGTCAGCGCGTTCTGTGTCCCCGTGAAACCGCACTTCGCTAAATTCTGTTTCTACCATACCGGGGTCAACAGAAGTGATTTTTACCAAAGTTCCCAATAAATCTTGTTTTAAGCCTTCAGAAATTGCTCTGACTGCTGCTTTTGTACCACAATAAACGTTACCACCGGGATAAGTTTGATAAGCAGCGATCGAACCAATATTTATTACATGACCGCGATCGCGACTCACCATTCCAGGTACAACATAGCGACTGAGGTAGAGTAAACCTTTGATATTGGTATCAATCATTTCTTCCCAATCCTCAAATTTACCCTTATAGAGTTTGTCTAAACCGCGACTTAAACCTGCATTATTGATCAGAATATCAATTTCTGACCAAGCGCTAGGAAGACTAGATATAGCAGATTCAACAGCAGAGCGATCGCGTACATCTAACTGTAATAAATGTATCTGACCAGACTTGCCATGATAAGTTTCTACAAGACTATCTGCTAATTCCTGCAAACGTTCTTGACGTCGCGCCGCTAAAATCAATTTTGCGCCAGCACTAGCAAACACTTTGGCACAAGCAGCACCAATACCGCTACTCGCACCAGTAATTAAAACAATTCGATTTTGTAGAGAAAGCATTTTTTGGTCAAGGGTCAAGGGAATCTCAAATGTTCAAAAAACTCACCTGCGATTTAAATTGCAGTCTGATAGCTAAAATCTGTTGAAGCAGACTGTTCTGTTTGATTTATTTAAGTCGTCTTTAGACGACTTTTGCTACTAGCTAAGGGTTTAAACCCAAGCGCGGTATATTTAAAAATTGGGATGCTCCCAAAAGACTAATGACTAATTATTTTTTCACTACTTGCATTCGTTGAGTGATCATTGTCATACCATCTCCGCGCATGATCACCGCCGAAACCCATTGACTACCAGGAGTCATGGGTGCTTTACCAACTTTGAAAATACCACCAGATGAAAGTAACTCTAAGTCTACAGGTGTAGGACTGAGATATTTGTTTGCTTTGATTGGTTCTTCCAAAGCTGTTCCCAAAATGTAATCTTCGCCTAGAGGTTCTTGGACGATCGCATCAAAACTGTATTGCTGACCAACTTTAACCTGTTGTGGCAATTTAAAATCAATTTGTGGTGGTTGACTACCAGCAGTAACTTGAGTACGTTCTGACAAAATATCTTGGCGAATGACTTTTCCCCCAGAAATTTGCTGACGTGATGTAATTGTGGCTGATAAAGCCATATTATTATTGTTTGGGGAAGGTAAGCCAGTTATTTTCGTCACCGTATCAGCGACGATCACATTACCTTGAGGTTTCCAAGATTGCAACTGCGTACTGTATTTGAGTTGGGGGTATTGTTTCCACAATGTATTCAAAGCTTGTTCCATGCTTTGATAGTTTAATCCATCCCCATGCCTGAAGTTGGGACTGTAGAACTGCATTACTCCTTTGACATTACGCTGGTTTGCTGCTGTATCAATTTGCGTCAATAGGTTATTGAGTTCAGGGGGTGCGTTCGGTGACGTGCTAGCTTGAGCGCATTTCCAACCAGTCGTAAAACCAATAGTAAGTAGTAGCAAAAGTATCCAACGGCTGGATGGGAAGCGTGATTGGCGTTTAAAGAGTAGGATAATCAGTCTACGCATTGGGATTAAATTGGTAGTTTGACTACAAAAGAGATTCTTGCCTTAAAGCTGTTGTAGATTAAATTCCGAAACAGTTTACAACAAGGTAGGAAAATTGTTTTATCTTAGTGAAACTAAGCGTTGACATGGTAGTGGGTAGATGGCAGACGCACCAATAAAATTATTGATAGCAGCAAGTGGAACTGGCGGACACTTATTTCCAGCGATCGCATTAGCGCAAGAATTGCCAGATTATCAAATCGAATGGTTGGGTGTACCCAATCGTCTAGAAACTCAGCTTGTCCCCCAACAGTATAGATTGAATACTATTTCTGTTGAAGGATTTCAAAAAGGTTTTGGCATCTCATCGCTACTGACTGTAAGTAAACTGATCAGTTCCATTCTTAAAGTTAGGAAAATTTTACAAAATGGTCAATTTCAGGGAGTATTCACCACAGGAGGATATATTGCTGGACCAGCAGTAATTGCGGCGCGATCGCTAAATATGCCCGTAATACTCCATGAATCAAATGCTTTACCAGGAAAAGTCACGCGATTTTTCGGGCCTTGGTGTAATGCTGTCGCATTAGGATTTGAAGTTGCTGCCAAGTATTTACCCCGTGCCAAGACGATTTACACTAGTACTCCAGTACGCTCGGAATTTTTAAAACTAGGGATCGCCGCATCACTAGATTTATGTATTCCTGAAAATGTACCTGTCATCGTTGTCTTTGGTGGTAGTCAAGGTGCAGTCGCCATTAACAAGTTAGTGCGTGAGTGTGCAACAGCTTGGTTTGATGTTGGTGCTTGGATTGTACATTTGACAGGCGATAAAGATCCTGAAGCGGAAAGTTTAAAACATCCGCAGTATATATCTTTGCCTTTTTATAACAACATGGCAGCCTTACTGCAACGCGCAAATTTAGCCATCAGTCGTTCTGGTGCAGGTAGTCTAACAGAATTAGCAGTGTGTGGTACGCCTGCAATTTTAATTCCTTATCCGTTTGCAGCTGAAGATCATCAAACCTACAACGCCAAAGTATTTAACTCAATCGGTGCAGCATTGATGTTTCAGCAAACAGAATTGACACTTGAGAAATTGCAAACAGAAGTTTTGCACCTCTTACAGTCACCACAACAGTTAAAAGTGATGGGGGAAAAAGCTAAAACTATTGCACCTGCTGATAGTGCAGAGAAATTGGCGCATTTAGTCCGAGAAATGGTGGAAAAATAGAGGAAAATATTTATGTTACGAATTAAAACCGAATTTTAACAAGAGCAAACAATTGTGCTTATGGGTAGCTTCATCAAGCGATCGCTATGTTATCCTTTCACCGCTTCTTTACTCATTGGGTTAACGTGTCACTCAACTATTGCTCAAAGTCACAGTAAATATTTTCAGACTAAACATGTTCAGATTGAGCAAAAATCCTCTAAAACTGTCAAGATTACTCAGGCTACCCAAGCACTTGATGAAAAAACAGCCCTCAACTTAGTTTGGAAACTACCACAAGTACAACGTAAAGCCAGAGAAATTGAAAAACTCTCCAATGGAAAAATACGTGTTGCAGCGAAGGTTGATAGTTCTCCAACTCCAGAAGCACCTTACTACACAGTGCAAATATATGAAAATCATATAGATTACATGGATACAATTTATTGGTTTCGCGTCTTGAATCCGAGTGGTGATATCCAAGTTCTAGATATTATCAAGAATGAATACGTATCTTTAGAAGCATGGAAACAAAATTAAATCAGGAACACGGAACCATGATAACTGATAACTGAAGTAAATGTCTCAATCAAAACCTATTAGTCCTTGGAAATTCAAGCCTTGGTGGTGTCAGCCTTGGTCTATACTGCTTACAGGCGTAACCTTGATTAGTGGTAGTTGGATAATATTGAAAATTGTCTGGCTAACAGTTCTGATTGCGATTCCTGTACTCACATGGATGGGTTTTTTCTTATTAATTTGGCCCTCATTAATGATTCGCAGTGGTATTTTGGAGTCGTATCAATTATCAACAGATGAAAATACAGATAAAAGTCGTTAATTGTTGATGGTTGTTAGTTAGTGGTTTTTCCAAACAACAAGCAATAATCAACAACTAACAAACTAATTCTGTATTCGAGTCATTTCAAACAACTGTTGAGCATTTCTTCCTAAGAAAGCATCAAACAAAACTCTCTTTCCTGACTCTTCTTCCACCATATAGCGTTGGGCAATTTCGTAGTAAGCGTAAGTCCAAGGAATCTGAATTTCTGTGTCAGTCAACTCATCTAATACTGTTACTATCTCTGTTACTGCTTGCGTTGCTGTTTGTCTTAAGCCACAGCTAACATCTCCTTCAATTTCTGATTTCATTGGTACGCCTAACTTTGCTAAACCACGAGCTGTAGCATCAATATCTGGATACTCTGGGGTATTTTGGCGGTTAACATAGCCTGTAAAGTGGTTGACTGCATAACCATGTAGTAATACCCAAGCACCGTATTGACTAACTTTATTAACTTCTTCGACTATAGAACGTCGAGGAGGTTGCCAAGGGCAGGTAAAAATTTTCAGGAGTTCCTTGGCAAGACGTTCGGTATCATAGTTAAAGCTATTAATAATTGCTGAATAACTTAGTAAATTGACACCACTTACCGTTTGTTGAATGAGTTGAATAGTTTCCGGTGGTAAGTTATCCACAATCAACTCACTAATAAACAACTTGGGTAAATTGAATTCTGCTTCTTGAGGATGACGATAATGCCGGGCATAGAGATGAGTTTCAGTAAATATATACTCTCCAGCGGCCTCATAACCTAAAGCTTCGGCGAATTTCCCCAAATACTCAATCCCTAAGTTGACTTTACCCTGTGGACTATCTACAACCATACGTAAAGACCGAAAAGCAATGTGATCATTAGCAACAGTACCACCCGCTTTAATAATCATTTGTGCATAAGTGTGGGCATACCTTACCCTGCTGCTATAATCTCGCCAAAGAAGTTCCCATAGTTGACAGGCAATTTTGGGGTTCATATTAATTTGAGTGAACGGCTTATGTTGATAGTGAACTACCCACACTGTACCGTCAGGTCAGTGTGGGCTTCCAATCTCACAGAAGACTGCCTCATCTTGGATTTGCGTCCGCGAATTGGTCTTACATCCTCTCCATTGGCGTTAGCCTCCCCCGTCCCAGAGGAGGACAGCATTCTGATACCTTCGGCTCTAATATTTACTGCTGCATTACCATCTCGATCTTGATGAGTGCCACAACTTGGACTTGTCCAAGTTCTCACATCTAACGGCAACTCAGATATTTGGTAATGACAATTAGAGCAAACTTTGGAACTGGGGAACCATCGGTTTATCTCTATCAATTTCCCGCCACTACGTTCTAATTTGTAGCCAAGGAAGTTTACAAAGGTTCCCCATCCAGTATCAGATATTGCCTTTGCTAGTTTGTGGTTACGTTCGCCCTTGGCGTTCCCGAAGGGTACCATGCCCAAGACAAAAAGGTTTTCGACTACTACTACCTGATTGTTATCAACTATCTTTCTAGACAGTTTGTGTAGGTAGTCTTGGCGGACATTGCTAACTTGTTCGTATACCCTAGCGACAATCTTGTTTGCTTTTCTACGACGATTACTGCCTTTGTTTTTTCGTGCAGCAATACGTTGTTTTACGGCTAGTTTCTTTTCATATTTAGATAGGTGTCTTGGGTTGGGATACTTGGAGACTTTATCGCCATCATAGGTAATTGCAAAATCCTTGATTCCTAAATCAATCCCAACAACTTTACCCTGATTACTTGTTGCTGGATAATCCCCCTCATATTCCATCAGAACTGATGCGTAGTATTTGCCAGATGGACATTTACTAACAGTTACTGTTTTGATTACCCCGTCAAGTGGTCGATGGATTTTAGCTTTGACGATTCCCAATTTACCGGGAAATTTCAAAGTTTCATCAACTTGTTTTACTTTTTGGGGATACTGGATTGATTGACGATGGTGCTTTGATTTGAATCTTGGATATTTTGCTCTACCTTCAAAAAAGTTTTGATACGCACGACTAAGATTGAGACTTACAGATTGCAAAACCTGAGAATAACAATCCCCTAACCATTAAACATCTCCAAAATAGTATATTTTGTGGTAAAAGAACGTCAATAGAAGTTTTTTGACACCAAAATATGAGTAACGTACTAAATCACATAGAGGAGAATCCTCAAGAAACCAAGCGATTAATA
>JAESGT010000075.1_pt1 | contig 34227 bp, 30 predicted proteins | sample 9266261 | NCBI WGS metagenome assembly JAESGT01 (sample SAMN15741584, study PRJNA653494) | algae metagenome | isolation source: Pelatocladus maniniholoensis HA4357-MV3 and co-occurring heterotrophs from... | place: USA: Maniniholo cave near Haena, Hawaii | collected 2009-07-28 | reverse complement strand
ATGGGTTGAATCAGTGTATTGAAACCTATAAAGCGACTGGTAAAGGCTTGTCTCAATCTGGACTCAATTCTTTATTACCAAAGCTAAAAAAAGAACAAGAAACTGAATGGTTAGGGGATTGTTATTCTCAGGTTTTGCAATCTGTAAGTCTCAATCTTAGTCGTGCGTATCAAAACTTTTTTGAAGGTAGAGCAAAATATCCAAGATTCAAATCAAAGCACCATCGTCAATCAATCCAGTATCCCCAAAAAGTAAAACAAGTTGATGAAACTTTGAAATTTCCCGGTAAATTGGGAATCGTCAAAGCTAAAATCCATCGACCACTTGACGGGGTAATCAAAACAGTAACTGTTAGTAAATGTCCATCTGGCAAATACTACGCATCAGTTCTGATGGAATATGAGGGGGATTATCCAGCAACAAGTAATCAGGGTAAAGTTGTTGGGATTGATTTAGGAATCAAGGATTTTGCAATTACCTATGATGGCGATAAAGTCTCCAATTATCCCAACCCAAGACACCTATCTAAATATGAAAAGAAACTAGCCGTAAAACAACGTATTGCTGCACGAAAAAACAAAGGCAGTAATCGTCGTAGAAAAGCAACAAAGATTGTAGCTAGGGTATACGAACAGGTTAGCAATGTCCGTCAAGACTACCTACACAAACTGTCTAGAAAGATAGTTGATAACAATCAAGTAGTTGTAGTCGAAAACTTAAACGTCAAGGGCATGGTACGTAACCACAAACTAGCTGCATCTATATCTGATACTGGATGGGGAGCCTTCGTCAACTTCTTGAGCTGCAAATTAGAGCGTAGTGGCGGGAAGTTGATAGAAATAAATCGATGGTTTCCTAGTTCCAAGCTTTGCTCTGATTGCCATTATCAAATCAACGAGTTACCGCTAGATATCAGGACTTGGACTTGTCCAAGTTGCGGGACACATCACGACAGAGATGGTAATGCTGCTATGAATATTAGAGCAGAAGGTATCAGAATGCTGTCCTCCTCTGGGACGGGGGAGGCTAACGCCAATGGAGAGGATGTAAGACCAATTCGCGGACGTAAATCCAAGATGAGGCATTCCTCCGTGAAGTTGGAAGCCCACACCATACCCAGTAGGGTTGGTGTTGGGTAGTTCACTTATTAAAGTCCTACCTGTTGCCTAGGCCTTGAAAGCTTTGAACAGCCATAGAATATTACTGAAAGGATTTATTTTTCGGTGGCTGGAAGCTTATTGCGAGGTCAAGACTTTGAGACTACTATTATTATTTCTGCTATTTGCGATCGCTCTGTTTATTTTTATATTTACCAGTCCAGCACAGGCGGCCGAAATATCTGGTGCTGCCAAAATATTTGCTTCTAATTGTGCTTCTTGTCATATTGGTGGTGGGAATGTCCTCATCGCTGAGAAAACATTGAGAAAGGAAGCCTTACAAAAGTATCTGGAAAATTATAACGCTGACTCACTTGCAGCAATTATTCACCAGGTGCAAAACGGCAAAAATGCTATGCCTGCTTTTAAAAGCAAGTTAAGCGAAGATGAAATTATCGAAGTAGCTACCTACATTTTTGAAAAAGCAGAACGGGGTTGGTAGTATAAATCAGTTATCAGTAAAAAACTAACTGATAACTGTTACTTGTTAATTTTAGTTTTGCCTTTCCTGTTTAACTTGGCGCAGCTGTTCTAGCAGTTTTTGGTTGGTATTTTGACTGTTGTTATTAACTTGTGGCTGGGATAGTTTTGGTATGGGTTGAGCTTGATTTGTCCCCGCTTGCACTGATTGTGGTGTGGGTTTGACAGTTGATTGTACGGGTTGCTGCTGTTGCTGCTGTTGCGGTGATGATTGATTTTGTGGAAGCGATCGCAAACGCTGTTTTAAATCCTGTTGTTCATTGGGGGATGACTGTGCTTGGGGTGTTTGCAAAATAGGCAATTTTTGAGGAGCTAGTGCAGGTAATTTTGATGGAGTAGCTGCTGCGGGAGCAATATTATTATTTGGTAAGAAAGAAAGTCGAAATGGATAATACTGGGGTTTGCCATTAGCCTGCACAGGATTTTTCTGGAAATACTCTCTAAAATATTCCCGTGCTGCTACTTTGAGGCTAGATGAAACTGAACTGTCAAAAAATTCTATAGATTCAACCTTACCATCGGTGTATACCAAACCACCCTCTATTTTACCTTCCTGACCTCTTTGACCACTAACGGTTTCGGAGATGAGTTTTTTGGTTTCAATGTTGGGGTATTGATCTCTTACTTTTCGCAATTGATCATTTAAAGAATTTATTTTCGCGATTTGCTGTGCTGTCGTCTGGGATGTTGTCGCTGTTGATGGCAAATTGGCTGTTTGAGGCGTGGATTGTTGTGATTGCCATTGTGGTAAATTTGTACCTCCCATTGCTAGGTTACTTCCTGGTTGCGGAGTACTTGTCGCAACTGGAAATTCCTGATTTTGCAACCCACTCGAAGTACCAGAGTTAGGACTACTAGAGTTATTGGAAGAAACGGAAGTCGGCGTGTTAGGTAAATTAGTGGGGATGTTAGCAGCTTGTAAATCCGGTAAGTTTGTGGGGTATGAGGAGTTAGAAGTATTGACAGAAGAAGGTAGTGGTTGCGGTTTTCCTAAGTCAATTTCATCTTGCAAACGAGCAATTTTCCTATCGTTTACACGCGGAACAGTTGTTGTATAGTTTTGCTTTTGTTCTATTTGCAATTGGCTCTTCTTCGGTAGAGGTAGGATACTAACTCGATTAGGAGATACGGGAATAGAGGTTAATGGCGGCTCAACCAGAGAAGTTGTCGGTTGCTGTGTGGGTAAGGGTGTTGATTTAAACGCAAACTTGGGAAATGGGGGAACTTGCGCTTGTAGAGGAACTTGTCCAGCTTGGGGAAGTTTTCCTTGTAAAGGAATCCCTGGTTGCTTGGGAAGCGCAGATGTAGTTGTCTGTGGCAAACGACTTTGATCAGCCTGGTTTAATTCAACAAGTCCGACACCAGTTTTTGGTGATTTTATCTGTTTTGGTTGAGTTTCCATCTGCATCCACGGCAGAAATAATGCGATTACACCGTGGATACCAACAGAAGCTAATACTGCTATCCCTGTTGGCTGACTAATAATTTCTGGTATGCTTTTGAATACGGAAACGTATGACATAGTTGTTATCGTTCACTCGGCTTGATTAAAGTAACCTGACAAACTTAATCTTTGACTACAGTAATCTCTCTTACGAATTGGGTTTCTCTACAAATAATAACTTCCTGCGTCATCAGTCAAAACAGGAAAACCGCAAAACCTTAAAATTATTTTATTAAAATTGATATTATATTGTACTAAAAATTGACTTTGGTCAATGCTAATCTTCAACAATAGTTAATTTTGTTAGCATTGTACATTTATCACAATTATCAAGATTGTAATAGCTAAAACAAAAGCTCAAGCTGATATTTTAGATACAATAGCGCTAGATGAGGCAGAGAAAAATTTTTTACTTTGTAATTCTAAGTGCAAACATACAAAGCTTCCTCAATGCTAAAAAATTTGAGAAGTACTTAAGTATAATTTAATCTATTGACATTAGCTAAAACAAATCAATAGACAGTTTAAGAGCAATTCAAAATCTTATACTTAGAGTAATTATATTTGATTTTTGTTGGCGTAGCCTCCCGTTTCAAAAACTCATATTTACTTGTGAGGACTCTTAACAGGGAACTCTCAACAGGGAACAGGAAGTGTATCTAGCTTCACAAAAATCAAATAGGAGGCCTATATTCAAGTATGCAAGATTTAACTTACACATACTCTAGGCATTCTTGGTGTTTGAGGAGTCTATAGTGATTAGATAAATTTATCTTGATACTTACTACTATTCAGTTTCAATAACTAATTCGAGCAATGAAGTTGTGGTGTATCCAATACATCAAAATTTTACAATTCAAAATGATATAGCTTGATATTTACCGATTAATTCATTTACTAGCTTGTACTCAAAAGACTTACAAAAATTTTCATAGAGATTTAGTATAATACAAGAGATTATTAATGATATAGAAAATGTTTTCGGGGCATCCTTAGCGTCATTTGTCACGCGGTCGTACCTTTTGTAATCAATGATCTGCTGCTTAAATCCTGATTGCCCACATCCCCTCAATCCTGATGGAAAGGAGTTCTGCCAAACTTGTAACAGTCCCCTCGTACAACTGTTACGGAAGCGTTTTCGTGTCATCCGTGTGCTGTCAGATGAGGGTGGATTTGGTAGAACTTACTTGGCAGAAGATATCGATAAACTTAACGAACGCTGCGTTATCAAGCAGTTAGCGCCTAAATTCCAAGAAAGCTGGGCCCTTTCTAAAGCGATGGATTTATTCCAAAGAGAGGCGCAGCGTTTGCAACAACTCGGAGAACATCCGCAAATACCAACTTTATTAGCTTATTTTGAAGAAAACACATACCTTTATTTGGTGCAGCAGTTTATAGATGGACAGAATTTGTTAAAGGAGTTGCAACAAAAAAGAGGGTATAGTGCTAAAGAAATTCGAGATATTTTGTTAGATTTATTACCTGTTTTAAGATTTATTCATGAAAGAGGAGTTATTCATAGAGATATCAAGCCACAGAATATTATCCGACGTAAAAATGATGGACGTCTATGCTTGATTGATTTTGGTTCTTCAAAGCAATTAACAGCGAAAGTACACATACAAATGGGTACTTCGATTGGTTCACATGGCTATTCAGCGATCGAACAAATCAGAGATGGAAAAGCCTACCCAGCCAGCGATTTATTCAGTTTAGGAGCTACTTGCTTTCATTTGTTGACTGGAGTTTCTCCTTTTAAACTGTGGACAGAACATGGCTATGCTTGGGTGCAAGATTGGCAACACTATTTAAAGAGTCCGATCGCCACTGAACTGGCTGAAGTTATTGACAAGCTATTAGCAAAAGATACTCAACAGCGCTATCAATCAGCTGAACAAGTTCTGAAAGCTTTGATGCCTAAGCCTAAGCAGCTATCGGAACGAAAAACCGAAATAGCTAACTCGTCGGTAATATTACCACCTACTCAGCCGCCATTTGTACCGAAAAAATACACATTAGTAAGAAATTTATTCTTGCTGAGTTCTTTCGTCATGTTGATCGTATTGGGTGAATTCTTCTATCGCCAATCCCATCATTTTGACATCTCTGTTTCTTCTCGTTTTGGTCAATCGGATAATACAGCAACTAATACCGAAGCAATTATTCCTCAATCCTCTAAATTGCCTATGGGGAATTTTTATTTAGCGCACACTTTCAAATCGCCTTCAAAATCGGTTTTGTCTGTTGCGATTAGCCCAGATGGTAAGACAATTGTCAGCAACAGTGGGGACACGATTAAACTTTGGAGTTTAACAACAGGACAGGAAATCATTACTTTAAAAGGGCATAGCGATCGCGTTAATGTTGTTAGCATCACCCCAGACGGACAAACCTTGGTTAGTGGTAGTGAGGACAAAACTATCAAACTCTGGAACCTAGCCAGAGGACAGGAAATCCGAACTTTTGAGGGACATACAAACTCAGTTCATACTCTGGCCATTAGCCCAGATGGTAATCTTGTAGCCAACGGTAGCGACGATAACACGATTAAATTATGGGATTTGGCAACTGGTCAGGAAATTCGCACTTTTAATGGCCATACCTCTTGGGTGCGATCTATCGTCTTCAGTCCCGATCAAAAAACTTTGATCAGTGGTAGTCGTGATCAAACTATCAAAATTTGGGATGTGACAACCGGAAACGAAATTCGTACTCTGACAGGACATACCCAAGCTGTAACATCCATCACGATGACACCAGATGGAAAAACTCTGATCAGTGGTAGTGATGATCAGACCATTAAAATTTGGGATTTGACAACCGGAAAAGAAATTCGTACCCTTACAGGCCATTCTGGAGGAGTTCGGTCTGTTGCCCTGAGTCCAGATGGTCAAACTATTGCTAGCGGTAGTAGCGATAAGACTATTAAATTGTGGAATATAAAAACAGGTGAACTAATTCGCACCCTAGCAGGACACGGCGACGGAGTTCAGTCTCTAGCTTTTAGTCAAAATGGCAACATTTTAGTTAGTTGTGGTTTTGACAACATCATCAAAATTTGGCGAGTCTCAACTTAATCATTTTTTTACATATAAAAAGTAATGTTAAATATTGACCAATAAATCTGAAAAGTCGTTCATCCAATGGGTAAATAAATTTATCCCCAGGAAAGTATATCAAATCTCTGGTTTGTGAATTTCACAGCATGAGACCTAAGCAACTGCTGAATTTGCAATATCTGTACAAATGAGCTACTCAAAAATCAAAATTATAACGGGTGCGGCGATCATAGTTTTAGGATCTGGAGGAACTTGGCTGTGGCAATCTGCCCCAGCTGCCACCAGCTTGTCTCCTGAAAGCTTTAGTCAGCCGAATAAAGCGGCATGGGCTAATCTTGGGGTCGGCGACGCTCTCACCCTCAAAGGACATGCCTACCCCGTTTGGTCTGTGGCAATTAGTCCAGATGGTAAGAAACTTGCTTCTGCAAGCACAGACAAAACTATCAAAATTTGGGATCTGGCAACAAGAACAGAATTACACACCTTGAAGGGGCATTCTGAATGGATCAATTCTGTTGCTATTAGTCCTGATGGCAAAATTCTTGCGTCTGCCAGTGCAGATAATACCATCAAAATTTGGGATTTGCAAACAGGAAAATTAATTCGGACTTTAAAAGGACATCTAGCCTCAGTTCAGTCTATTGCCTTCAGTTCAGATAACCAAACTTTAGTTAGTGGCAGTTGGGATCAGAGTATTAAATTATGGGATGTAACCACAGGCAAACAAATTCGCACACTCAAAGGAGATTGTGACGTAGTAGATGCGATCGCTATTAGCCCTGATAGAAATATAATTGCTAGTAGCAGTTACTTTGACAACAGCGTAAAACTGTGGAATTTACATACAGGAAAACAAATTCGCGTCTTGAGAGGTCACACAGAGGCAGTTCATTCTCTTGCTTTTACACCTGATAGCAATACTTTAGCAAGTGGTAGCTGGGACAACACGATCAAACTGTGGAATTTAAAAACTGGTAAAGAAAGTTACACATTTACAGGTCATACCAACAAGGTTTGGTCTGTCAGCTTTAGTCCAGATGGGAAGACTTTGGCTAGTGGTAGTTGGGACAAGACCATCAAACTTTGGAATATGAAAACAGGAGAAGAAATTCGCACCCTTGAAGGACATGACGACAAAGTTTGGTCTGTAGTCTTTAGTGCTGATGGTAATTCTGTTGCAAGTAGTAGTCTGGACAAAACGATCAAGATTTGGCGGGTATCGCAGTAAAGATTGTTGGTATAGCAATCTGTCTAACAGTTGTGGAAATTAAGACACCCAAATCCCCGATTTATTGAAGAAATCGGGGATTTTGTTGTTCAAGAATGATTCACGAATCCTAATAGTTGGCAGATAAGGCTAAAAAATAGTCAATCGATATGTACCTGTTCGTTGAGGAGCAGAGGAAATCACCACAACATAGTAAGTTCCATCTTCAGGTAACTTAGCTCGATCAATCAAAGCAGTATATCTACCATCTTTATCATTATCCGCAGCAATGACTTGACCTTTGGAATTGAGCAGAACGATATAGGGAGAAAACTGTTCTAGGACACTATCTACACGTATGCTCACAAGTTGGTCTTTTTTACCCTCAAACCTAGAAACATTGTAAGGACTGCCATTATTTTTGAGTTTAGAGCCGTTTGCTGCCAATTGGTCTGATTCATCGAGAGTGTAACTAGCTCTATCGTTCCTTAAAGCTAAACTATAACGACCTATTTCTCCAGGATTGCGGCTAGTGACTGCGATCGTATAAACACCTCTAGCAGGTAGTCTGATAAATAGAAATGCATCTTTGACTTCCCCGTTACTACCTGCTTCTCCACTACTTCTTTTAGCAAGAACGTTATTATTGGGGTCAAGCAAAATCATGAATGGATTTAGATTCAGATTGTTAGAACGGCGTTGATCAGCACTACCAATCAGTCTGATTTGAATTAATTGATTTTCCCTGCCCTCAAACTGATAAAAGTGAAAATACCTACCTTGAGATTTAAAATCACCTGGGGCTAAGACACCCAATTGAATGTCTACAAAGTTAATTGGTTTAGCGTTAGGTATTTTACTACCAGAAACAGGTGAGCCACCAGGATTTCTATTATTATTTGTAGGCTTAATCCTAGAGGGTGAAGAATTAACAGGACGAGGATTTGGTTGTGGTGCTGGTTGGGTATTAGTCGGTTTTGGTGTAGTTGGTGTAGAAGGACGAGGATTTGGTTGTGGTGCTGGTTGGGTATTAGTCGGTTTTGGTGTAGTTGGTTTAGAAGGACGAGGCTTTGGTTGTAGTGCTGGTTGGGTATTAGTCGGTTTTGGTGTAGTTGGTGTAGAAGGACGAGGCTTTGGCTGTGGTGCTGGTTGGGTACTGGGAGTAGAACCAGTACCAGAAGGTTGAGGTTTTGGAGTAGATGCTGGAGTTGGAGTTGGAGTTGGAGTAGAACCAGTACCAGAAGGTTGAGGTTTTGGAGTAGATGCTGGAGTTGGAGTTGGAGTAGAACCAGTACCAGAAGGTTGAGGTTTTGGAGTAGGTGTAGGAGTTGGAGATGGTGCGGGTGTCGAAGGGATGGGAGATTCTATCGGTTGATTAGTTTGAGCGGCTGGAGATGGTTGCGTAACAGGAATTTGCTCGATCGCCTGTTGGACTGCTTCTGGTTGTCTCTCATCTGGTGTTTTAGCAATTGTGAATTCTTCCGACTGTTTAGGAATTTCCAACGCAGCTATAGGCAAAGCATAATTTGTGATTAACAAACTACTACTCAAAGAAATAATTACGGCTAAATCAAATTTATTCCAAAAATTTTTGTTATTTTTTACTACGAACATGTCACTCCTCATAATTCTGATACATGGATAATATATGAAATACGAAAAAAATAGTTTTAAAAATTCTAAATCTACCTGAAAAATCATCTTGATTGTGATGGAAATTCCAGTAAAAATAAGTTTAGTTGTTTTTAACTTATGGCATATTTTATAAATTAGATGTTTATTGTAGTAAAAGGTTACTTTTATATTACTTTAGATAGTTGTTTTTATTAAAAGTTTGATATATTCACTACTGAAAAAATATTTTATCTGCTTTGCGTAGTATTTACTGAATATAAGTATTATTCATGCTTTTTTGATTTATAACTGTACAAGTCTGTTAAAAAATGTTGTTTCCGTGCTTATTTGGTAATATATAAAATGTGAACATAGATGTACTAATACCAGCGTCTGTACTACTGGCAACCACGATTATAGAAAAATATCCTATACTTTAATTTTAAATTGCTTAGTTACCAGTAGATTGATTCTGGAGTCAGAAAGTTTATTTTGGCAAATTAATAGCAAAATGATACGTCATGAATTAATATATACTCAAGCTGCAAATTTCTTGCTAGTATGATTTGCTGCCTGAATCCTGATTGCCAACATCCTTTAAATCCTGATGATAGCCAATATTGTCAGAATTGTGGAACCCCACTAGTACCTCTGCTTAGAGGTCACTATCGTGTTATTGACAGATTGTCTGTAGAAGGTGGATTTAGTATCACCTATCTAGCGGAAGATATCGACAAACTAAATGTTAAATGCGTTGTTAAGCAACTCGCCCCAAAAGTCAAAGACACAGGGGCATTAAAAAAAGCTGTCCAGCTTTTTGAACAGGAAGCCCAAAGGCTAGAAGAGTTGGGAGAACATCCACAAATTCCCCACCTGCTAGCTTACTTTGAGCAAGATAACTATTTATATTTAGTACAACAATATATAGATGGACAAAATTTATTAAAAGAATTGCAGGAGCAAGGTAGATTTAGTGAGAGGAAAATTCGAGAACTTTTATTAGATTTATTGCCAGTTCTGAAATTTATTCATGACCATGGTGTAGTTCACCGAGATATCAAACCTCAAAACATTATTCGTCGTAAAACTTTGCATCCTTCTAGAGAAAGAGATTCAAAAGGAGAGCTAGTATTAATTGATTTTGGAGCCTCAAAGCTGCTGACAACAACAGTACAGCCGAAGATGGGAACAACTATTGGTTCACATGGGTATACTCCTGTTGAACAAATGCAGGATGGAGAAGCTTATCCAGCTAGTGATTTATTTAGTTTGGGCGCCACTTGTTTTTATCTGCTAACTGGAACTTCTCCATCAAAATTGTGGATGCAACAAGGCTATGGTTGGGTGTCATCTTGGTGGCAATATTTTAGTACTCCTAGTAGAGGTGGACTCGCCCTTTCAATGGAATTAGGTAGGGTTTTGGACAAGCTGCTAAAGATAGAGATTCAAGAACGCTATCAATCAGCCGATGATGTAATTAGAGATTTATCACGTCAACCATCACCATTACCAGAACTTGATGAAACTGTACTGTCAGGTTCGTCAAAAAGTAGAGGCGGATTTTTTGCACAATCAACTCAAAAGCTTAAAAATAAATTATTCATTAATGCTGTAATTGTCATATTGGCATTAGTAGGAGTTTGGTATTTTCAGTCTCGCCCACAGGTAACTCAGTCTGCTGATCCTGAACCACCGCAAGAGACTGTGACTGTAACTCAAAAATCTGACGAGCCTAGCACTTTAAAAGGACATGCTAGCGATGTTAATTCTGTCGCTTTTGACTTTGATGGACAAAAGCTGGCTAGTGGTAGTGACGACAAAACTATTAAAATTTGGGATTTAGTAACTCAAAAAGAAATTCAGACTTTGCGGGGACATTCTCAATGGGTTTGGAGTGTCGTCTTTAGTCCCGATGGACGAACTCTTGCGAGTGCAAGTGCAGACGAAACAGTTAAATTATGGGATTTAGCAACCGGAAGCGACATTTTCACTCTCAAGGGACACAAAGCAGGTGTCACTTCTGTAGCTTTTAGTCCTGATGGACAAACTCTTGCTAGTGCTAGTTTAGATAAGACGATCAAACTGTGGAATGTCAAAACCGGAAAAGAAATTTGCACTCTTGTTGGACATTCTGGGGCGATCGCTTCTGTAGCTTTTAGTCCCGATGGACAAACTGTTGCTAGCGGTAGCTGGGATAAAACTATTAAACTGTGGAATGTCAATACTGCCAAGAATATCCGTACCTTAAAAGGACATTCTGATTTGATTGTTTCTGTAGCTTTTAGTCCCGATGGTGCTAGCCTAGCTAGTGGCAGTAAAGACAAAACTATTAAACTGTGGAATCTGGCAACGGGAAAAGCTACTCTGACTTTAAAAGCCCATACTGATAAAGTTAATTCCGTTGCTTTTATATCTAATACTGCTAACAATAAATCTTTAGATTCAATCAGTCTTGTCAGTGGTAGTAGTGACAATACGATTAAACTGTGGAATCTGAAAACAGGAAAAGCAATTCGTACTCTCAAAAAAGATTCTGGTTATATCTATTCTATTGCTATTAGCCCAGATGGGCAGACTCTTGCTAGTGGGGGTAGTGCGGAGAATATTATTAAGATTTGGCAAGTGCAGGATTAATTTTGGGGATTGGGGAGACAAGGGGGATAAAGCATTTCGTTTAAGATCAAAAACATTTGATTCTAGTGGAGAGCAGGTATTTTAGCAAGTATTCCCTTGTTATCTTGAAGTAAATCAAGTTTTGGCGTAAATCAAGTTTTTGAGTTTGAAATTAGCTTCACAAGTCATAAAACAGATTTTTAACTCAAAAATCCGAATTAAATCTTGCAAATCTCTTATTTTCATCAAATTTAAGTAGAATGTGTTCCAATACTGCTTCGAGAAGATAAATCTATTGACATTTAAACCCTGTAGAGACGTTGCACTGCAACGTCTCTACATGACAAAATTCTGACGAAAAATCATTAACCGAGCAGTATTGATATTTCACCTAGTATTTTTTTAGTTTTTAATAAACTTATCTTTTTTTGACAGGTAATTGGACTGGTTGTGTAATATTAGAATTGCATGATTTCAAGTTGACAGATACAATCCCAATAGACGCTATTACGCTCACGCAAGCAATAGCAAAAGCTGTTGCTATTAAAGGCATAGGGTCTTTACTTGAACTATGTTCGGCAACAGATTGTTGCACTGGTTCGATAACAGATGTTGGTGTCTGCTCAATTGAGGTTTTTGGTGCAATAGCTAAAATGTTTTCAACATAGTCTAGAGCAAGCGTTAATGAATGTACATCAATATTGCGCCATGTTGTTTGACAAATTGATTTGTGAGTAATGCAAGCTTCGTATTCACCAGAACCAGGGTCAGGATAAAATTTCAGGTAATAATCATTTGGTAGCTTCACTCTGGGAGTCTTGAAAAGTTGTAACTCTTTAGGATCTACTGTAAAGTTACGACTTTGGAGTAAGCTAACAATCTCATCTATTGTAATCATGGGTTGAGCTTACTTGCTTTTAGGAACACAGTTAATATAAATATCTAGCGACTCATAAGCTGTTCAGCATTTAAATCGAGCGAGCAATCTCGACACAGTAAGCAGTATAGCTCTCAAAAATCCTAGTTTAAATGCACATCAGCTTAGAGATAATTTCTCCTATACTTTTCGACTATATGAGAGTCTTGGGTAACATTAAACAACTCGTAAATAATTTTCTCAGTAGCGTCTCCTTGGGCTTTTAGTCTTCCTATATCTTGCTTAATTTTATTAAAAGATTCTGATTTTTCACTATCAACTTTTTTCTTAATATCATTCCGCCACTCTTCATTAGTGTTAGACAGATAATCTGTGATCAAGGGTTCAATTATTGCAAACTCATGAGGTTCAAAAATATTCTTGGATTCGTCTTTTACTGGTCTTGTCCCACTGGTTGCTCTGAAAGTAGGGCTTATTACATTTCTGAATTTAATCACTACCCAATTAAGAACAAAATATACCTCTAACTTATACGTACGCTCTAACCAAGTTCTTAGGTTTATTTTGCCAGATTTGTCTACAATTTCATTCCAGTACTCGTTGGTAATCTGGATAGCTGCTTTTCTCCATTCAGGGATGAGAAACGCGGTTTTACCTAAGATCACCAGGTCTTTTTCTAATATCTCTGTCATTCGACCAGCTAACAACTCAGCTAACTCTCCAAATTCTGTAGAGTCATTAGGATTAGAAATATCATCACACTCCAAGTAGAAATCGAGCATGGAATCTGCACTAACTAAATGAAACCCATCATATTCAGTGGTTTCAATTTTAATTTGCTGCAATTTCTCACGGGTAACTTCTTGAGGATTTCTACTATCATTTGATAATTCTAGTAGGATACTAACAATATCCTCTAAAACTAGCCTTCCATTTTTTCCATTTTTATTACAGTAAGCTCGAAATCTTAAGCCTTTATACGAGTACTCGCGACTAGTAAAGTCCACTCTTTTTCTCCAATGCACCTGCAAAATCACTGATACTTGCATACTACCACTTTCTCAACGAAGTCTCAGCAAGTACTCGTGTACTGAGATAATTCCAAATGTTCAAAAAATCGGGAGCATCCCAATTTTTCAAACTTACCTGGCGACTAGAAGTCGCGGAGATTTTAAACATTTGGGATGCTCTCCCTGCATTATTAATGTATCGACCTGCATTATTAATGTATCGACCTGCATTGCGAATGTATCGACCTGCATTGTTAATGTATCGACCTGCATTGCGAATGTATCGACCTGCATTGCGAATGTATCGACCTGCATTGCGAATGTATCGACCTGCATTGCGAATGTATCGACCTGCATTGCGAATGTATCGACCTAGATTGTTAATGCAGCCGTCTGTACAGTTTATTTAATAGAGTAAAACTTGCACTTCTTCCCCTGGAGAAACTAATGTTTGCCCTACTGATAGCACAGCTAAAGCATTAGTTTGGGCGAGATTAATTAAATTGCCAGAACTTTGACTTCCACCAGCCACTTGAAACTCGTAAATTCCGTTTTGTAAATCTAATTTACCCCAAACATAAGTTTCCCACTTCCCATTAGATCGCAATTCCTGATGAGTAAAGGCTTTGATAAAGTTTGGTTGCCAACCTTCTATTAGTCCAGAAAGTTTTTTGATAGTTGGTTGCACAAATCGCCAGAATGTTACCAATGCTGAAGCTGGATTTCCTGGTAAACCGAAGTAAATCACTTGATTTCTAAATGTCGCAACGGTGAGAGGTTTACCGGGTTTCATCGCCACTGCTTGAATGTGAATTTTCCCCTCTAAAGACTTGACAATTTGCTCAACATAGTCATAATCTCCCACAGAAACACCACCAGAAGAAATGACTATATCGGCGTTGGATACTGCATAGGCGATCGCTTTTGCTAAAGCACCTGGTTCATCTGGGACTATGCCTAAAATTAGCGGTTCTCCCCCACTCTGCCTAACTAAAGCTGCTAAAGCATACTGATTAGAATCAACGATTTGCCCTGGTTGCAGGGATTGATCTGGAGATACAAGTTCATTACCTGTAGAAAATATTGCTACCCTTGGACGGCGGTAAACACTGACTTGAGTACACTGGGCAGTTGCTAATACAGCAATTTCTGATCCATGTAACATAATTCCTGGTGGTAACAATTGTGTCCCGGCTTGATAGTAAGCTGCACGCTGTCTGACAAATTCTTGCGGTTTTGTGGGTGCTGTCAGGATGAATACACGATTTTCCTCTCGCTGTGTACATTCCTGCATCACCACTGTATCAGCACCTGCTGGCATGACTGCACCTGTGAAAATCCGGGCTGCTTGCCCTTGTTGGATGGTAGATTGGGGTTGATATCCAGCAGTTATTTCTTCAACAATTTCTAAAATAGCTGGCTGTTTTTGAGTAGCTTGCTGGACATCAGCGTAACGTACTGCATAACCATCCATTGCTGAATTATCCCAATGGGGAAAGTCCAACTGACTCGTAACCACAGAAGCAAGAATACGACTATCTGCTGCGAACAAATCGACAATTTCTGCATCGTAGTGATTGTTCAGAAGTGATACTAAATTGAAAATAATTTCTTCTGCTTCGCTAACTGACAGCATTAGGAAGAACTCCAGCTAATTTGATTTTTAGAAGAAATCTTCACGGGTTGGTATATCAATATGAATTCGGAATTATTAATTTAGCATCAGCTATTCACATCTATTTCTGGCCAAAGTCGTTCTAACTGGCGTCGCCAAGCATCTAAAGTTTCTTCTCTTGCTTGTGGAGTTTGGTTTTCATCCCCCATTAATCCTTCGGCGTAGAAGCGTTCCAGATTTTGCATTGTGGATTGGAGGGACTGACCTTGTAGTTTCGCTGCTATGATAACTTGGCGAATGCGACTTTCCACTAACCGATTAAAGACATCATCTAAACCAGCTGCGTGTAAAGCAATCAGTCTAGCGATCGCATCTCGAAAATCTTCTACAACCAAACTGTTACAGCTATGTTGAAATACACCCCAGACTACACCTTGCTGTAAGGCGTAGCGTACTTGTTGAGTATCATCAAAATTTGCTTCTAAAAACTGTTCAAAAAAAGGTTGAGCTTGTTGTGCTGGTACGATTGGTATCATCACTCGCAACCAGCTTTTATCATCTGAGAGCAGTACTAGTACACGAAAGGTAGAAGTTTCTACTTGCCAAGAATCGGATGCGATCGCCTTAACATCTGCTTCACCAAATAATTCTGTCAGCGTAGCTGCAATTTCTGAAGGTGTCATAGTGTTTTTTTTGATCCACCCTCTAGACTAGCGCAGCTTTGGTATTAATTGGGTGTTGAGAAACCAAGGATAAGGGGGACAAGTTGGTCAAAAATCATTGTTTTGCCAAATCAATGTTGTCTTTGTAAACCATACTTGACGATCACTAAACAATTTCTCCCATCTGCACCACGTTCGTAGACGACATGATCAACTAGGCGTCGCAGGAGAAACCATCCATACCCACCTACTTGTAGAGTACCTGGTTCTGGTTCGGCGATCGCATCAGGATTAAAAGGTTTACCATGATCCCAGATTCTAATCTCTAGTCGATCCATCCATAGAGAAACGTCTATATCAATCGCTGTTTCTGGGGGCAGAGTATGATGAGCATGGCGAACAGCATTAGTAAAACCTTCTGCTAACGCCAGGTTCAGGCGATAAAGTTGACCTTCTGACCAATCAAGTTTAGATAAATGTTGCAGACAGAATTGCTCAAACCACTGTTGCACTCGGTTTAGAAGCTTGAGTTCGCTTTTCACAGTCAGATGGTCTTGCTGCATTATGCTAAACATTGACCTTGACATGTAGGTGTATGGATAAAAAATGTTTGTAAGTAGATCAGCATAAACATGTTTTGTTGTTTGTTTTTGGAAATAACCGCCAATCACCAACAAAATTGGTTGTTATGTTTTGTTTGGAGTACTCACCAACTACTAAATACTATAAGAGCAGGTTTTACCATGATATTACTTTACCTAGTGACAGGATATAACTTGAAACCCGCTCCTATCAATAGCCTTCAGGCTTATATTTATTTAGATCCACTTATTTATAACAAGTAAGTCGGCGTCGTAAATTCTGTGTTTGTAGTAAGCGTTACTCTGCGAGAAGCCGCTTTGCGTCTACAGCGCTTCAGAACTTACTAGGAGCTAATTTTCAAGTTTTACTTTTCTTTACATAGTTTTGTGGATTTGCGCTAACTTACTTATCTATGTCATTTTTTGATTATGGATTTCGTTGATTATAGATTTTGAAATAATATTTTAATCTAAAATTGAAATAATAAAAACTTAAGATTTCAAACCCAAACTAAATTATAAAATTAACGCCTGTAGAGTTCTCAAAAAAAGTACATTTGCACTTGTTGAGAAACCTACAGGCGTCAAATAGTTTTATGTTGACGTGTATTTAGAACAATCCCAAAGTCAAAGATTTATCCAATGGGAAGGTAGCACCAATACCTAAGTAGAGGGTAATTAAAGTACCCAACAGAAAAACTGCTGTTGCTACAGGACGGCGGAAGGGATTTTGAAACTTGTTGACGTTCTCAATAAAGGGAACAAGAATCAGACCCACGGGTACAGCGCTCATCAGTAATACTCCTAAGAGTTTGTTGGGAACTGAGCGCAAAATTTGGAATACAGGATACAAATACCACTCTGGCAAAATTTCTAGTGGTGTTGCAAAGGGATTTGCTGGTTCTCCGACTAAAGCCGGGTCTAATACAGCTAGGGCCACAATGCAAGCGAAACTTCCCATAATTACAACTGGGAAGACGTAGAGTAGGTCATTGGGCCAAGCGGGTTCGCCATAGTAGTTATGACCCATTCCTTTAGCCAGTTTGGCTCTTAAGGCTGGATCGCTTAGATCTGGTTTCTTTACTGTTGCCATTTTTTAATGTGTTCTCCTGCTGAGGTCGAGTTAAAGCGTTTGTTTAAGCCTCGAGCTTCAGGCACTAGCTTTCAGCTTAAGATGTAACTGTTTGTTTTTTTGTCTTCTATTTGTCAATAACTTTGTTATTTTTTATTCAGTTTAAAACAAACAGCTGAATCTGGAAACCGAAAGTCAGTGCCTGATAACTCTTTGGGAGAAGCATTCATGCTTTTAAGCTCTGCGGCTGGTGGACTAACTGCCACAAAAAATGCCTCACCCTCATGTCAATTACAATGGGCCGGAAATTCCTTGCTTGCGAATCATCAAGAAGTGGAACAGCATGAACACGGCAATTAGCCAAGGTAACACAAAGGTATGGGCGCTGTAGTAACGAGTTAGTGTTCCTTGTCCAACGCTGGAACCACCACGCAGTAGTTCAGAAATCAACGTGCCAACTACGGGAATCGCTTCTGGTACGCCGCTAACAATTTTCACCGCCCAGTAGCCTACTTGGTCCCAAGGCAGAGAATAGCCAGTTACTCCGAAAGAAACGGTGATCACCGCTAGGATGACTCCACTCACCCAGGTTAACTCGCGGGGCTTTTTAAAACCGCCAGTCAGGTAAATCCGGAAGACGTGCAGAACCATCATCAGCACCATCATGCTGGCAGACCATTTGTGGACAGAGCGAATTAGCCAACCAAAGCTCACATCATTCATGATGTGCTGCACAGAGGCATAAGCTTCCGTGACAGTTGGCTTGTAGTAGAAGGTCATGGCAAATCCAGTGGCAAACTGGATTAAAAAGCAAGTGAGGGTAATTCCACCCAGGCAGTAGAAGATATTGACGTGGGGAGGGACGTACTTGCTGGTGACGTCTTCTGCGATCGCTTGAATCTCCAAGCGTTCCTCGAACCAGTCATAAACGTTGGCCATACAATCTCAAGTTCCTAGAAATCGATCGCGGTTGATAAATCTCCGACTTACCGGGGATTAGTGATTGGGGTCAGGGGTCGGGGATTGAGGATTGGGGATTGGGAATTGGGCATTAAGCATTTATGTTTGTGATCTGCTATCTCCCCATTGTTCCCCTTCCATTACCCAATCCCCTGTCCCCGATCCCTAGTCCCCAGAAGCTCGTTTGTTGATGAGCCTCATGAGTGTTAATAATTTAAAAAAAACTTAACACTCTGCAAAGATAGAATATATTGCATTATCTTTGCACCCAATCAAAAAATATTGGACACAAAGTAGATTTTATCGTTTGTGGAGGGGCTTTTGCACCGAATCAGGAGATTAAACCTCTTGATTTCAAAATCCACCACTTCTATAAAAAAAGTAACATAGTCGAGAGATAGATTTCATATACCAATTACAAAAATTACTTTTGTAATTGGTGGTAGAGGGCAAAAAGTAAAGGTTAAAGGGTAAAAATTCTTTCTGTTTCTCCCTTTCCCCTGAAAGCTCTTTTCCCTCTTAAAAGACTTCTATAAAAAAGAAGTCTAAATTAATGTAACTGCGTCAAACTAGACAATTTTGGCTAAAAAATGGGATTAAACATGGGGTTAATGCATAAACGGGTTTTTCAGGTTGGATTATCACTGTTCGTAGCGTTTTGGCTAGGATTTTGCAACTTTTGTCAACCAGCAATGGCTTTGACTCAGGAACAAAGGCTGATATCAGAAGTATGGCGAATTGTTAACCGTACTTATTTAGACGACACGTTTAATCATCAAAATTGGGCATCTGTTAGGCAGAAAATTCTTTCCACATCCCTCTCGGATCAAAAATCAGCCTACACAGCAATTCAGAAAATGCTCAAAAGCCTTGATGACCCCTTTACCCGTTTTTTAGATCCAGAGCAATACCGCAGTTTACAGGTAAATACGTCTGGAGAACTAACTGGGGTAGGCTTGCAAATTGCTCTGAATCAAAAGACTGGTGGTTTGGAGGTAGTGACTCCCATTGCAGGCTCACCAGCAGAAAAAGCAGGAATTCGACCACGCGATCGCATCATCAAAATAGAAGGGATGGCGACACAAAACCTGACCCTCGATGAAGCTGCTGCTAGAATGCGTGGTTCAATTGGCAGTTTAGTCACCTTGCTTATCGAAAGAGATGGAGAAGGGCAAAAAGAGTATCGAGTTATGCGCGATCGCATTTCCCTTAACCCTGTAGTGGCAGAGTTACATAATACTCCTTCTCAACAGCCTATTGGATATATTCGCCTCACTCAATTTAACGCCAATGCTGCTATGGAGTTGGCACACGCCATTAATAGCTTAGAAAAAAAAGGTGCATCCGCATATATTCTGGACTTACGAAATAATCCAGGCGGTTTGCTACAAGCAGGAATTGAAGTTGCACGTCTGTGGTTAAACTCTGGCACCATAGTTTATACAGCCAATCGCCAAGGAATTCAAGGTAGCTTTGAATCATTTGGTCCAGCACTCACAAACGATCCGTTAGTTGTTCTAGTCAATGAAGGAACAGCGAGTGCTAGTGAAATTCTCGCTGGTGCATTGCAAGATAACGGTCGTGCCACACTAGTAGGGGAAACCACCTTTGGTAAAGGCTTAATCCAATCCTTGTTTGAATTGTCAGATGGTTCTGGTTTAGCAGTGACAATTGCCAAATACGAAACCCCAAACCATAAAGATATTAATAAATTAGGTATAAAACCAGACAAAATAATTTCTTCTGCACCAATCACCCGCGAACAAATTGGTACAGAAGCCGATCAGCAATATCAAGCAGCAATGAAAGTGCTAACAGAACATTCAGTGATCGCAGGTGGGACGGCTTAATTGGGGAGCGGGGATAGGGTATTGGTATTTATTCTTTCCCTTGTCTACCCTGTCCTCCTCGTCCCCTTTCCCCGATCACCAATTCTCCATTGCTAGGCGTTGATATGCATCATCTATTACACGCTTGCCTCTGAGAAAACCCGTATTTGCTCCAGGACAAATATATTTTAATGTTTCTGGAGTAAAGTATTCTAGAAGCATTTTGATGCTCTTTATTTGCCTATGCCAGTGGAAAGTCTTGGCTGTTTTTTGTGGAACTGGATCGCCTTGTTGGTTGGGAAGTAAGTGACGTCCAGAAAACAGCACGCCTCCAGACTCACTATAATAAAGGCAAGACGAACCGGGAGAATGTCCACACGTCCAAATCACTTTTGTGATGGAATCAAGGACAAATTCTTGACTAAAAGTAGTTACAGGTAATTCAGGTAAGAGATATGCTTCTTGCTCTTGAATCAAAACTTCACAACTGAAGATTTGCTGATATTCTACTGTCTTGCCAATAGCACCTCTGTGGGTGAGAAATAACCAACGTACACCACCATGCGATCGCATGAAATCCTGGTAAGTTTGATCAAAAGCTGGACAATCAATTAGGATGTTACCTTCATTTCTGACAATAAAATAAGCGGTTCCCCCTAGTGTGTCCCGATTTGGTGGAAATGCAAAAATAGTATCGAGAACTTCTTGTGGTGGCTTGGCTAAATGATTTGATTCTTGAGACAAGGGACACATGAGAAAAACAACTTCCTTGAGGAGTTTTGACAAACCCGGTTTAAGTATAAAACTTCTCGGAAGCAAAAAGCGGAATAGTGTCTATCTTGTGGCAATAATAGTGGTGCGGTTGACCACAAGTTAGGACTGACGTTTCAAAATAAACTAAAATCACATGACAGTTTGGTTTCTAATTTTACTGGGACTAATTACTTATCTAATGGTGCAGCGTAGTGTGGCTCGCCTCACCCGGACACCTGTCTGGTTATTATGGTTAGTATTAATGACTCCAGCAATGTTATGGACGGGATGGACGGTAATGTATGGAGACAAACAACCACTACCGCGATCGCTAATGATCTGGCCATTAGTAATTTGTCCTATTTTATACTGGGTGCTATTTCAGTCGGGACGCCAACCGCAAAAAGACAAACCAACTGAAGCTCAAGCAGCACAAACTGAATCCCCTACACCCCCAACAGAACCAAATTCCGTGCGCCCGATTCAGCCCAACGAAGAACAAATACTGCGAGATTGTTTTCCTTGGTCTGTATATTACATTCAAAATATAGAATATAGACCTCAAGCTGTAATTTGCCGAGGTCAGTTAAGAAGCAAACCAAACGAAGCGTACCAAAAGATTAAAGAAAATATAGAAACAAAATTTGCGGGTCGATTTTTGGTGTTCTTTCAAGAAGGTGTCAATGGGAAACCCTTCTTTGTGCTAATTCCTAATACTCAAGCTACCCAAGGTAATGTACCGAGAAAAGAAGAACAATTAAAACAATTTGCTTGGGCATTTTTGTTATTATTAGCAACCTTGGTAACAACTACCAAAGTAGGAGTTGGAATTGCTGGTATTGAATTGACAATCCGCCGATTTCAATCTAATCCAAGTCTGATTTTGCAAGGATTACCCTACGCCCTAGCTTTAATGTTAATTTTGGGTATCCACGAACTTGGTCACTATTTAATGGCGACCGGACGCTATAAAATTCGCTCAACTCCACCTTACTTTATTCCCATGCCATTTTTCTTGGGAACTTTTGGTGCATTTATTAGGATGCGTAGTCCCGTACCTAATCGTAAAGCTTTATTTGATGTCAGTATTGCTGGACCTTTGGCAGGTTTTGTGGTGACATTACCCTTATTATTTTGGGGATTAGCTCACTCTACGATTGTAAGTTTGCCAGACGAAAAAACAGGACTATTAAATCCGGATGCGCTTAATCCTAAATATTCTATTTTATTAGCACTACTGTCAAAACTGGCTTTGGGTAGTCAATTAACACCACAATCTGCGATTGATTTACATCCAGTAGCGGTAGCTGCTTGTTTGGGATTAATAGTGACTGCGTTAAATTTAATGCCAGTGGGACAATTGGATGGAGGACATATTGTCCATGCAATGTTTGGACAAAGAAATGCTATTGTAATTGGTCAAGTTGCTCGTCTGTTGTTGTTGTTGTTGTCTTTAGTTCAGCCAGGATTTTTCTTGTGGGCGTTAATTTTGTTGTTCATACCGTTAATGGATGAACCTGCTTTGAATGACGTCACTGACCTGGATAATCAACGTGATGTTTGGGGATTGTTCGCGATGGCTTTGTTAGTGATGATTATCCTACCATTACCACAGGCGATCGCTAGTTGGTTACAGATTTAAAATTCATTTTTTGTAATTCAACTCATTTCAATCATGAATGTTGAGTTTAAAGCCCCTAAATTTCTTTATGAAAAAAGTAAAAGTTTTTTTTTAGAGACGCACAGCGCGGTAAAAAATGCGTCCTTATTCAATCCCCTCAATTTATTTATGGGGATTTACTTTTTACTTTTTAATCCTTCTTAGTTGAGGTAGTTCGTACACTCCTAGTAAAGCTGCTGCAATTATGAAAGGTAAAAAGTAGTAAACTCCCCTATAGGCTAGTAATGACCCCAAAATTGCCACCGCAGAAACTTGAGGAACTTGAGAGGAAAGAATCAGCAAAACTACAGTTTCAAATACTCCTAATCCTCCAGGGACACTGCTGACAACACCAGCAAACATCGCCAGTAAATAGATTCCCAAAAAATCAAGATAAGATAAGGATATATTTGCAGGCAATAGAACATAAAGTACAGCTGCTGCAAACATCCAGTCACAGCTAGAAACAGCTATTTGAGCAAGGGATATCTTAAAGCTAGGAAATTTAAACTCGTGAGAGCGAATTATTAACGGTTGTTTAATAATAAGACTTCCTAATAAATAAGTAATAATTAGTAGCAGAAAAATCACACCAATAGATCGCACAGAGGTCAAAGGTAGATGTAATTGAGGGGGAATGGTTAAAGGATTAAGAAGGAACATGAACCCAGCTAAAGTAAACATTCCCAACCAGAAAGTAAAATTGACAAAAGCAATGATTTGAGCGATCGCCAACGATGATATTCCCCAAGTCGAGTAAAAACGATAACGGATCGCACTACCAGTTAGTAAGGCAAAGCCTATCGTATTACTGAATACAGAACTTATAAAGTTAGTAAATACAATCTTTTTCCAACTTAGGGAAAAACCAATATATCGAAACCCCAAAATGTCGTAAAACGCGATCGCAGAATATCCAAGGCTCGTCAACCCAATGCTCGCAATTAAGAGATTTTTAGGAATTGCTGCTAAATTATTCAACACATCACGGTAATTGTACTCGTGCAGTTCTTTATTAATAGCCCATAAAGAAAACACAAGCAGCAACAAGCCAAGTAGAGAACTGAGGTTGAGTTTAGGTTTTTTGGACATAAATTAAGGACAGTGAGGAGGGAGATAGGGAAACTAGTGCTTCTATCTTCTGCCTTTTACCTTACAACCAGTCGCAAATTTTCCATTGCATTGACATGCTATTGACACATCATTTGCGTAAGCTTTGAATTGCAAGAAATATTTACCAAAAAAGCAAGTGGTTAGGTTAGTAGTCTGATGACTATGATTCAAGATGCCTTAGACGGTTCAACAATTCATCTACGACAAAGGGTAAATTTGCAAGTCTGCCATAGTCTGGGTGTAACTCCTGCTGTAGTATTTCTCCACGGAGGTACAGGAAACCGCTTCAACTTTCGATCTCAATATGAGTTTGTCCAAAATCAAGGTTGGCAAGTTCTGGCTTACGACTTAGCAGGACACGGCCAATCTAGTTCTTACAAGTGCTACTCTATAGGACGTCATTGTCGTGACTTATGGCGATTATTGCAGTATTTTGGCATTGATTCGCCGATACTGTGTTGCCACAGCTATGGAGTTCCCATTGGTTTAGAGTTTACCCAGCACCATCCGGTTAGTGGTTTGATAGCGATCGCTGGTGGTACTCATAACTTAGCACCTTGGTGGGAAATTCCCTTAATGAAGTTGATGGCTTTTGGGGGAAGGTATCTTTACTATCTGCCTGGTGTGCAGCAAATAAGCAATTTTTTCTCTACCTCTTACCGCGATCGCGTTATGGAAGTGTTTTTTGCGGAAAATCCAGTTCCCAAAGATTTTGCTTCCTACAAAGCCTTAGAAATCTTTTGGGATTATAACTTTTTTGCCCGTCACCCCTGGCCAAAAAATCTACATATCCCTGTTTTGGTGATTACCGCAGGCAAAGACCCAATGTTTACACGCCAAATGGGAGATGATTTAGCAAGACACTTTGTTAATAGTACTCATCTACATTTTGCGAATGCGGGACATTTAGTGATAGCAGAACAGGCAGATTTGGTAAATAGTGCGATCGCTCAGTGGATGATTTCAATTCCTAATAATCGTGAATAAATATTCCTTGCTTAAAAAGTAAAAAGTAATTTATGAAATACTTATCTTCTGGTGGATGGGGTGCAATCAATGTCGGATTACATAATGTGAAGAATTTTTCAATTTTATTTAGTCATAGCGGTTATTTTAAAGATAAAAGCGGTCAAAAAAATAGCCCAATTATCTATATCAAAAATATTCCTCCTCAAGCACAAAAAAAATTGCGAATCTATCTAGATACTGGAAAATCAGATATAGAAGAGATGGAACAAGCTAAACAATTTACTAAAGTCTTAAGCCAACTGAAAATTTATCATATTTTTCGTGAGTTCCCTGGTAGCCACACGTGGAACTATTGGCACGAACATTTGGCAGATTCGTTGACTTTTGTAGGAGAACAATTTCGCATAGAACAAACAGCACATGCTGCTGATAATTTAACTCTAAAAAAATGAAATTATCCAAGATTGTTATCGGTATAATCAGCGCGATCGCAATTCTTGCTATAGGTGGCTACTGGTATGTATTCATTTTGGGTGCGCCACAGCTAGACCCACCCCAACAACAAACCAATACTGAGCTAAAGTTTCAACTAGAGACATTCAACAGCCAAGCAATGGGTAAAGTTCGTCAATACGGAATTATTTTACCTCCAGGCTATGAAAAAAATCCTCGCCAACGCTATCCAGTCATCTTTCTATTACACGGCGGTCATGATGATGCCCGTGCTTATGTTGACAAATACGCCATTTTGGGCATATTGCATGAACTTTATCAAAGTGGTAAATTGCCACCAGCAATTGTAATTACACCTGATGGTAACGATAATCGTGGTTCTAGTCCTTTGTACGACCCTGATTATTATGATGGACTGAATGGGAAAATCGGAACTTTGATAGGTTCCGAATTAGTCCAACTTGTGAAATCGCGCTACCGGACTTTGGAGAAACCGCAGTTTTGGGCGATGGGCGGTATATCTTCTGGGGGATGGGGGGCTTTTAATATTGGATTACTATACTTACAAAACTTTAATATTTTGTTTAGCCACAGTGGTTATTTTATTGATAGCAGTGGTTCACAAAATAGTCCCCAACAAATTGTGCAACACTTATCTGTCGAAGATAGAAAGCGACTGCGTGTATATTTAGATGCTGGGAAAAATGATACGGATTTCCTCGCTTCTACTCAAACATTCCACCAAACCTTAAATAATTTGGGTATAAAGAATGTATTTTATGCGTTTCCCGGAGGACATGGTTTATCTGGGCCAAATGTGGGTTGGAATTATTTTCATAAGCATCTCAAAGATTCGCTGACATACGTAGGACAACAGTTTCAGAAAGAGATGAGGGAGATAGGGAGTTAGTAATAAACTAAACAACCAATAAATAAAAAATTTACGAATGACCAATGACCAATAACTTAAAAACTCGAATTGGACTATGGAGTGCAGCACTTCTTACGAGTTTGGTTGCAGTGGTGAATTTACTGTCAGCAGTGACACCCAATCTCTACGGTCGGAATTTTTTATTGAAAGAATTTTTACCTTTTGAAATTCGTGCTGGTGGTCATATATTTGCAGCTTTGACTGGATTTGTTTTATTAACACTTGCTACTAATTTGTTGCGTCGTAAACGTGTTGCTTGGTTACTGACCATTGGCTTGTTGGTTATTTCTATAGTCAGCCATTTAATCAAGGGTCTGGACTACGAAGAAAGTCTGCTGTCTGGCTTACTGCTGGTGCAATTAATGATGATGCGTCATGTTTTTACAGCCCAGTCAGACCGTCCTTCAATTGCGAAAGGAGTGTGGGTATTAATTGGTGCTTTGCTGTTTACTTTGGCATATGGAACTATTGGATTTTATTTATTAGACAACAAATTTTCAGTGAATTTTAGTTTGAGAGATGCTATATTTCAAACTCTAGCAATGTTCTTCACAGAAGATAATGCTGGACTGCAACCAAGGACTAGGTTTGGTCAATTCTTTGCCAATTCTATATATATTATTGCAGCCAGTACATTTATGTATGCATTGGTCATGCTATTGCGTCCAGTATTTTTACGCAATGTAATTACCCTCACTGAACGACAACGGGCAAAAGAAATCGTCGAAAATCACGGAAATTCCTCTTTAGCAGCATTTGCTTTATTAAGTGATAAAAGTTACTTTTTTAGTCCCACTAATCAGAGTGTAATTGCTTATGTTGCCAAAGGCAGGGGCGCGATCGCTTTAGGAGATCCCATCGGGCCTATTCCAGACCGCAAAGAGGTTATTGTTGCTTTTCAGCAATTTTGTCAACGCAACGATTGGTATCCTGCTTTTTATCAAACTTTACCTGATGACATTGACCTCTATAAATCTTTGGGATTTCAGGTTTTAAAAATTGGAGAAGAAGCGATTGTTGACCTCAAAACCTTTACCTTGCAAGGAAAACCAGGCAAAAATCTGCGTACCGCACTAAATCGCATGACTAAGCTAGGGTACGAGATCAAATTCTATCAACCACCGATTGCTGATCACTTATTGCGCCAGTTAAAAACCGTCAGTGACGAGTGGCTGCAAATGGTGCAAGGTTCAGAAAAGCGTTTTTCTTTGGGTTGGTTTGACGAAGCTTATCTCAAGGAATCTGAAATTTCTGTCGTACAGTCTTCTCATGGTGAAATAATTGCTTTTGCTAACATTGTCTCAGAGTATCAACTCAACGAAATCACGAACGACTTGATGCGACACCGCAAGTCAATAGAAAACGGTACGATGGACTTCTTATTTATCTCTATGTTTCAACACTACAAGGAACAAGGCTACGATAGTTTTAATATGGGTCTGTCTGCTTTGGCTGGAGTTGGTGAAACCCACGAGTCACGACGTTTGGAGAAGGCATTACACTATCTTTATCAGCATCTTGAGCGATTCTATAATTTTCAAGGTTTGCACGCTTATAAAGATAAGTTTCACCCAATTTGGCAACCCCGTTATCTTGTTTATCCTAGTTTGACAGCTTTACCTGATGTAATTGTGGCATTAATTCGAGCCGATTCAGGCGATCGCCTCCTCGATTATTTTAAACCTGGATCGTAATCTCGTGAAGCAGTTACAAAAAGCGATCGCCTCAATTACATCTCAAATTGAATAACGCAAAGACACTTGAAAAAAGTTGTATTTTAATGCGTCTTTGCGGTTCGATATTGCTTTGACTAAGTTGATACTGAATTAGCTGCTTCAGATTCTTTCGCTGGTCCAGCACCACCCATGCGAATTTCAGAAGTGAACGAAGCCATACTAAAGCCACCGAAGCGCTTCAGGACACCAACTCGCATCCGTAAATTGGGGCTAGCAAACCAGAGGCGCTCTTCAGACCACATTGTTTCGTATTCTGTAATTAAGGTCAACGCCTCATCATCACCCATCTTGTAACTGCCAGCAACAGGCATTTTCTCAGCATAGCCCATTTCTCGCAATAACTTGCCTTCATTTGGGTTATCTGCATTCGGCACTGGTACTAATACCGTCGAACCTTTGTGATCTTCTTCATCCCATTCCATTGTGCCTTTCCAAGTGACTCTCGCACCACAGGAAGCATGTTTGGGGTTAATTTCATATTGTTCGCATAGTTTGATCACCTCCGGGTGATCTACTGCCAGCATTTCTATAATAATATCTGATTTGCCAGACTCTGATTGCTTAAAAGCTAAGTGGTGACTAGTACGATGGGAAAACCATTTACCAGCACTTAACTCAAAAAATTCTTTAATATTCATGAATCAAATTACCTTGCGTCAAAATCTTGATGATCCCACTTATTACAAGGTAGCAGGAAGGGGGAGATAGGGGACAAGGGAGACAAGGAGGACAAGGGAGACAAGGGAGAATGTAAATGAAATCTCTCCCTTGTATTGACATATTTGCGTATTTGTGATTTATCTATTTGTGTCCTCACGCTTGATAGCCTGCTTCCTCTAATCTCTTGAGAGATATTTTTGCAGCTTCAGCGACGTTTTTGTGACTGTCTTTTTCTAGATATTTTAATGCGGAAACACTTTTAGTAGTAGGAAGCTGGCCGAGAGTTTCGGCTAAACGTTGTCGTACCAACCAGTCATCTGATTGAGCAAAACGTAAAACTCGATCTACTGCGTCGATATCTTTTATTTCTCCCAGTGCTGCGATCGCGGCTTGTTGTAGTACGATTTCTTCTCCGTCTAGGGCTTGGTAAAGGAGTTCACGGGCGCGGGAGTCTTTGAGATTACCCAGTGAAACGGCTGCACTAAAACGGACTAACCAGTCAGTATCTTCGTAAAATGCCCTTGACAGAGGCTCAAAGGCCCTGCCATCACCCAAGTATCCCAGCGCACCAGCAGCACCAGCACGGATGCTATAGTCTGGATCAGTTTCCAGAATTTTTACCAAAAGAGAGTAGCACTCGGAAGTTGGTTTAATCCCCAAGGCAAATATTGCCATTGATCGTAATTGCAGAGACTCATCGTCCAACACTTTTTTAATTAAAGGTACAGCGTCCTCTGCTGGTACGTCTTTCAACGAAGCAAGGGCTACCATGCGATCGCGTAGATTCGGACTGTCTAACTGAGTGGAAATTTCCTCTAAGCTTGGAACTGCCATTTGGTTTAATTAATTGGCTTTTTCTACTTCATACATATTAAGTATTATTACGTTTTTTTACACAAATTCACCATCTTTAGGTGGATTGTTGGTTGTTGACTCCCCACACTTCCCACACTCCCCAGGGTGGTTTCATACAAGCAGAGAAAAATTAAAATCTTTTTTTAAAGCCTCTCCCCTTATTAAGGGGAGAGGTTTGGAGAGGGGTAAAAATCTATGCTTCAAAACGAGAAATACAGACTTCCATATTTTTCTTTTTTCGTATGAAACCACCCTGCCCACACTCCCCACACTCGCCCAATCCCCGATCCCCTATGTCCGTGATCTCTTCCTTCTTTCCTCAAGTTGGAGTAAGATTTCAGCATGCATTTCGCGAGTAATGGGGTAAAAGTACGCCAAAATTAAGCCACAAATCAAAGCTACAGCTGGTAAGGGGCCAATTGAAACGCGAATCACTTCTAATACTGTATCTGGTTGGATTGGCACAGGAATTTGTGGTGTGGGTTTAATATATCCAGCTGCGCCTAGTCTTTGCAAAACTAAGTTCACAGCTAACCCTAAACAAATTTTTTGCAAAAAAACTATGAAACTATAAAAAATACCTTCCCGACGTTGTCCTGTTTGTAATTCATCTAGTTCGATCACGTCTGGTAGCATTGACCAGGGAACTAAATAAGCTGTGGATACTCCAAAGCCGGCTAAAACTGCTAAACAATACATCAAGACGATTTGATCTGGCTTGACGAAAAACAGTCCAGCCTGAGCAATAATCCATATAGTCATGCCCATGTAGTATACAGCTTTTTTGCCGACACGCTGACTAATCGCACTCCAGACAAACAGCATACTCATTGCAGTTCCTTGCACTGCCAGCAATACTAAGCTAATGTGCCATTGGGGAAGACGCATCCAACTAATAACGAAATAAGGAATAATCCCAGCTGTTAGTTGGACTGCTAACCACGAACAAAGATATATGCCGATTACAAATAAAAAAGGGCGATTAGTAAAAGCTATTTTGAGTTGTTGCAAAAAAGGGATAGAAGCTGTTTGTTCTGTCTGTGGGTGTAAATTTGCCACAGATTGAGCGCGTTTTTTCGTTCCCCAGACACACCAATATATGGGAAAAACAGAAATAATCGCACAGATTAATCCTATTAATAAAAATTGTAAACTGCGATTATTAGGAATGATGAGAGAAATTATTAATCCAATAATTAAAGCCAGAATGCTCCCACCAATTGAAAAAGTAAAACGAAAGCTGTTGAGGCTGGTACGTTCATCGTAGTCTTGGGTTAGTTCTGCGGTGAGAGCTGTATATGGTAAATTAACAACAGTATAGAAGGCATTAAACAAAATTGAAATCGCAGTGTAATACCAAAATAAACCCCACTGATTTGCATTTTCGTTGTTACTAAAGTGAGGTACAATCCACTGCAAAAAAAAGAAAATTCCAAAGGGAATTGCTCCCCAAATCATCCAAGGATAGCGTCTCCCCTGACTGCTTTGAGTGCGATCGCTCAATACCCCCACCATTGGATCGTTGACTGCATCCCAGACTTTACCGACTAGTTGAGTCTGTCCTGCTAGTTGAGGATTCAAGCCAGCTACATCTGTCAGGAAGGGTGACAAATAAGAAATCCCAATCATGGCAGTAATCGCTGTACCCAAATCTCCAGCACCAAAGGCCAGCTTAGTACTAAGGTCTAGTTTTTCATTTTCAGCGCTTTGCTGGAAATCACCATCAGGGGCAGAATCGCTCATATTACACTACGCTCATATTAAGATAGAAAGTTTGGTTTGCCATTTATTAATAGCTACAAATAACCTTCCCAACTATGCCAGACCTTTACATTTCTTGGTCAGATTATCATCGTAAAATTGAACAACTAGCTGCCCAAATCTATCAATCCGGTTGGGAGTTCAATCAGATTATTTGTCTTGCTAGAGGAGGACTACGGGTGGGAGACATTCTCTCCCGTATATATAAACAGCCATTGGCAATTTTAGCAACATCATCTTACAGTGGCTCAGGCAAGCAAGAAAGAGGATGTTTAAGCTTTTCTCGCCATTTGACAATGACTACAGAAAAGTTAGGTTCGCGTATTCTTTTAGTAGATGATTTGGTAGATTCTGGAGTGACTCTCAAGGAAACTACATCTTGGTTAAAGAAGTATTCTGATGCTCCGATAGAAGAAATTCGCTCTGCGGTAATTTGGTATAAAGCTTGTTCAGTAATCAAACCTGATTACTACGTTGATTATCTCTGTGATAATCCTTGGATTCATCAACCGTTTGAGCATTATGAGTTTATGAACCCGGCAGAATTTTTGGAAGTAGTTAGCAGCAACAGCAACTAGGCATTTATTAGATAATTACTGAGTATCTAATAGGCGTTTACTTAACTGTCTTAACTGTCCTTGCATTTCAACTAAGAATGTAATAGCGTGTTGGAGTTGGAATAAATTTCAAGTAATGATCGTGAGGGCGTGTATCAATTAGATGAAGTAGAGTAAGTGCCACCAATAGTTTGTAATCAGCCACGAAGTGAATGCTTTAGACTGCTTTGTTCGTTGTGAGTAGATTTTATCGAGCAGAGGAGAAGTGAACCATGATAAGCACGCTAGCCCATAACGTGGAAAAGCAATTAAACTTTTGCGGTTCGCACATAGATGCGAAATACGTTGAAAATGTCAGAGATTATGAAATCAACAAAGCAACCATTGTAGTCAACCCACATATGTGGGATGTTTCCGTTGGCAAGCCCGTGAGAAATATTATTCCTGCTTTCTCCTCAACTATCCTCAAAGATATAACTATTGAGAAGGCTGAAGTACTGATATTGATCGAGGTCAAAGACTTCACCAACATCGGGAACATTATTTTGGAAGAGGGTTGGTTTCTATTAGGCAATACTATTGAAGATACTCCCAGTGGTGGCGACACCAGTGAACTCCCGTATCCTAAGAATACTCCTCTATGGAAATCACCACAAGATGAGGCGGGAATTGTAGAGATTGATCCGTATTACATGACAAGGCAAGCAAATACACCAAGTGAAAAGCAAAGCTTTGTCGTTAAACTCAACTTATGGTTTGCACCTTCATACACCAATTGTTTCATACACAACAAGCATGACTTTATCGAAATCCATACACAGATATTCGGTACTGGTAGAATGCAGAAGTTTAAAACTCAAGATTATGGCACTCTCTACGAAGACATGTTAATGAGTCCTGGCTTCACAACTTGTGTTCCATTTTGTCAGGTAGAAGAAAACAGCAAATACATTTATCCGTGGCATCAATATTACGCAGATACAGATTGCATTTGGATAGCAATAGAGTATCACCCGTTAGCGAAAGCTTAAATTAAGCAACTTTTATATAGAGATAGAGGAAGTCGCAAACTTAATATAAGTCGGTGAGAATACAGCAGATTTCAACAAGCATGAGGCACAGAAAGACCCCACCCACGCTACGCGTACCCTCCTCGCTTGCGCTTAGGGTTGGGGAACTCGGGGCCTCCTTTGGGGATTAGGGGCAGCAGGGTGGTTTCATACGAAAAAAGAAAAATATGGAAGTCTGTATTTCTCGTTTTGAAGCATAGATTTTTACCCCTCTCCAAACCTCTCCCCTTATTAAGGGGAGAGGCTTTAAAAGAAGATTTTAATTTTTCTCTGCTTGTATGAAACCACCCTGCTTTGGGGATTAGGGGCAGGCAGGGTGTACTCCATTTAAATGCAAAGCGCTGTAAATAAAATACAATTTACCAAACGTAAACATCATTCACACCTTTACAAGTTACAAATGATGACTATCGCCGATAGTTTTAGCCTCTGGACTTACTGAGAATTTGACATTGCGATCACCAATATAAATGACATTTTTGTCTCTAGCTTCAACAGATTACATTGCATAATCTTGGGAGCTTGGACGTAGAAATTAAAGTAGCTTTAATTCAGTTCAGTTTTGCGTACAGTTTTATTCTCATATCACGAGAGGTTTATTAATGTCAGGACCAACTTTATCCAATGTCTACAAGTTCGTCAAAGTCGAAGAATATTTCAAAGACATCAAAAGCTGGCAAACCCTTAAGAAAGTCTCTTCTTATCAATATATAGACACAGAACAAACGCTAGTACTTGAGTTCCAAAACAGCCATGGTAATACCTGTGCTATGCTACTTCAATTTGTCCAAAATGATACCTTCCGGATTCGTTTCAACCCCAAAAAAACCAGGGAAGATTACAGCGATCAAAATACTCGTGCGGTAGTCCAAAATACCTTCGCTCAGTTAAAAGACGCAGCCCAGCAGGGAGATGAAAAATTCTACATAGTCTATGAAGACAAAAGTGGTCATGGCTGCATACTAACTACGAAAAAGCAGCAGAATGACGAAGCTGTCATGCAAGTAATTCTCACCACAGATCCGTTTAAGATCGAAGTGATCAATTGCGAACCTGACGGCAGCAACTTTAAAGTTTGGGAGACATCACTACCTGGCATTTTATATACTCCGAACGGAAATGACGATTATGCCATTATTCAGGGTGTGAAAAAACCTGCACCAGCCAAGTATATTGGCTTTGGTGAACAAGGTGGTAAGTCACTCTGCCGTAATAGTGGGCAACTAAACTATTTCAATTTCGATAATATGCGGTACCGTCAGGTCTATAACTACGGCCCCTTAGACGGACGGGAACCGCTTTACCATTCGGAACCGTTCTTTATTGAATTTAACGGCGTTCCTGAAAAAGATTGCGTCACTGGCATATACGTTGACAATCGTGGTCAAGTCCTGATGGATATTGGCTAAGCTGTTATGCATTTAAATTGTGATGACAGCGTCGCCTTTATTTTTGAGTTTTCGCCCCCATTTAATAATTAACTCTCCTTCATTTAAAAGCTGATGTAATAAATATTCTAGCTCTTCAAT
>JAESGT010000074.1_pt1 | contig 34860 bp, 15 predicted proteins | sample 9266261 | NCBI WGS metagenome assembly JAESGT01 (sample SAMN15741584, study PRJNA653494) | algae metagenome | isolation source: Pelatocladus maniniholoensis HA4357-MV3 and co-occurring heterotrophs from... | place: USA: Maniniholo cave near Haena, Hawaii | collected 2009-07-28 | reverse complement strand
CCCAAAAAGAATACGACTCTGTGATCGGAAAGTTCCCTGTGTAATACCTATGTACTATTTTCATGCTCTGCTTCTAAACTAAACTGTTTAGTTTGCCCCTGGCCGCAGCTTCCGTAACACTACCCCTTATTAAAAATATTTTGAGTATTTTAACTGATTGACAAAAGGCGCTTTATCCTAACCTATCACCGATGTTTTAGGTCTACTGAAATTAGCACGATGACCCCGATTATCTCTATCTTTAGATAGATAGACTCAAAGTACTTTTTTTTATTCCATAAATATAGGGTTACTTTACGGCAAAGAAACTAAGACTTGCTGTTTATTGTCTACAAGGGCTAAGTTGAGTTTATGTATCAACGGGTAGTTGTCAAGTTTTTTCTCCTGAACTTTGCCTCAAGTAACAAGAGCTAACTCTATACCAAAGCAAGTTTCAAGTTTTTTTTGAATACTTTGTACAGGGTACAAATTGCCAAAGATGCTTGCGTAGCGAACTTGAGGTGTTGACCCCCACTTTTTTAGCTGACCTACAGATATAGCAATAGTTATGGAGCTTATATGGGTATTAAAGCTAGAGTCCTTAATTTACAAGTGAAAGCCAGGCAAAACCATTTGTTTTCTTGTATATATGGTTGAGTGTACTTTTCAAAAAAAACTCTTAGCTCGACTTTATCCATTTTCTAGCAATGTGATCGCTAAGGCTGAAACCTATGTGGGTTGACAGTTTTACTTTTTCGATTTCAGCGTGAATTAGTGACATGGAAAAAGTTGTTGCTCTTATTGCTATGGTTTTTGTCCTATAAGGCACTTGCCCTGAAAAAAGATACCAGCCGTCACATCCAGATCCCTCGCCGCACAACGAATAAACTCAAAACACGGCTGGTATCTTTTTTTTGCGCTCTCCCCTAAGGAGAACCAAGTTCTTAATTTTGGATAAAGTCGAGCTTAGGGGATAGAGAGCTTCGTTCAGTAAGGCCTTTCCAAGTAATAAAATGTCCCGCCCTCGCGTTGCGCCTGGGAGCGCAACGCCTACCAGTCCTTGGGTTGAGCCGAAATATATTTGATAGGGCGGGACATTTTATTTTCTGGAGATCCCTAAAACTTTACCATTCACACTAAGTTATGGATATTAAAACAGTAGGTGTTGTAGGAGCTGGTGTTATGGGAATAGGCGTATCACAAAGTCTAGCCCAAAACAGTCATCAAGTAATTCTTCTGGACATTTCAGAAAAGGTTTTGGAACATGCAAGACAAGAAATAAAGAACAACATACGATTTCAAAACTTCTTTACAAAAAACGAAAAAGGAGATAAATCTGAAAAGATTATTAGTAGAATTACTTTTTCTACGAACTATCATTTACTAGCAGATGCAGAATTTATCATAGAAAACGCTACAGAAAAATGGCTCATCAAAAAAGAGATTTATGAGAAGATAGACACTATTTGCCCAAAGGATACAGTATTTGCGGCTAATACATCTGCTATACCTATTACTCGTATTGCCTCAGCTACACAACGCCCCGCCCAGATCATTGGAATGCATTTTATGAATCCTGTACCTCTGAAACCTGTAGTTGAAACAATTCGAGGTTATCATACTTCTGAAGCAACCATTCAAATTGCTAAAAAACTACTAGCTCAGATGGGTAAAGAATGTATTTTAGTCAATGATTCTCCAGGTTTTGTATCTAATCGGGTTTTGATGTTAACTATTAATGAAGCTGTCTTTCTTCTTCAAGACCAAGTAGCTACAGCAGAAGAAATAGATAGAATCTTTAAAACGTGTTTTGGTCATAAGATGGGACCATTAGAAACTGCTGATTTGATCGGCTTGGATACTATTCTCTTTTCAATTGAAATTTTGTATGAAAGTTTCAATGATAGTAAATATAGACCATCTCCTCTACTCAAAAAAATGGTAGATGCCGGCTTATATGGTCGTAAAAATGGTCAAGGTTTCTACACCTATAATACTTGATTTTGTCATTGAATTTTCTACCAATTTTTTGACATCTATCACATTAAAACTATTGAACTAACTCATCATGGAAGACATCAAGTTAAAAATCAGACAATTTATTGCTCAGTACTCTGGTGATTATGATCTGCAAGACGATGACAATATTTTTTCTCTTAGTTTTGTCAACTCAATGTTTGCTATACAACTAGTTCTCTTTATCGAGAAAGAGTTTCAATTTACTGTAGAGAATGAAGACTTGGAGTTTGATAACTTCAAAAGCATAAATTCTATTTACAATTTATTGCAGAAAAAAATGGTTATATCTGTACAGACTTAAATATTTTGTCATTCTCAACAAAGCCAAAAACACGGGTTTTTCAACGAAAATATTAAAGCTTTTCTAATGGATTAGTAAAAAATCCAGTTTTTGACTTAGGTATAGGATGTCAATTTATAGCAAAGACAGAAGGTTTACAATACCTTCTTTGTCTCTCTAAAGCTCTAAGCAAGGCGAGTAATGCTCAACAATACATATTTAGTGTCACAATGCATATAGAATTAACTCCTCAGCAAAAAGACAGTAAAATTACATTCCGAAAATTTGTGGATGAAGAAATTATTCCTTATGCTGATAAAGCTGATAGAGAAGAACACACTCCAAAAATTTTAATTGATAAGTTAGCTCAGCAAGGTTATCTAAGTGCTATTTTGCCTAAAAATAATTTTGGCATTGGTATGGATATGATTACCTATGGAATGTTAAATGAAGAGATAGGAAGAGGATGTTCTTCATTACGAAGTCTGCTGACTGTTCATTCTATGGTTTCCCATGCTATTGTCAAATGGGGCAGTAAGTTACAAAAAGAATATTGGATTCCAAAATTAGCATCTGGTGAAGCTATTGGTGCTTTTTGCTTAAGTGAACCTAATGTTGGTAGTGATGCCAATAAAGTAGAAACTACAGCAAAATTTGCAGGAGATTGTTATCTATTAAATGGCAAAAAAAAATGGATTACCTACGGTCAAATTGCTGAGATATTTTTAATTTTTGCTAAATGTGAAGGTCAATCCACTGCTTTTATAGTTGAGAGGGATACGCCAGGATTGTCGGTTAAACCGATTGTAGGTATCTTAGGAACTAGAGCCTCAATGTTAGCAGAATTAAATTTAGAGAATTGCAAGATATCAAAGAACAATATTGTTGGTAAACAAGGCTTTGGTTTTTCTCATGTAGCTTCTCTAGCATTAGATTATGGCAGATATAGTGTAGCTTGGGGTAGTGTGGGTATTGCCCAAGCTTGTTTAGAAGCTTGCGTTCAATATACAAATCAAAGAAAGCAGTTTGATGCTTATCTTAAAAGTCACGCGTTAATACGGCAAATGATCACAGAAATGCTAACTAATGTAAAAGCGGCTAGGCTCTTGTGTTATCAAGCTGGTTATCTAAAAGATGTAAGTAATCCAAGATCAATTATGGAAACTTCAATTGCTAAATACTTTGCTTCTATAATAGCCAATAAAGCAGCAAATGATGCTGTACAAATTCATGGTGGTAATGGTTGTAGTAGTGACTACTCTGTTCAAAGATATTTTCGAGACGCTAAAGTTATGGAAATTATTGAAGGCAGTACTCAGATGCAACAAATTACTATTGCTGATTATGCTTATCAAGAAAATTTATCTAACGCCTGTGTATTTTCTTAATTTAATTAAGTAAGAGAGGTTTGAAATTATGAACATTGCCACTTATCAACTAGGAAAAAACCAAAAATCTATTCAAAAATCAATTAAGTGTGTAATTTGGGATCTTGATAATACCATATGGAATGGTATCTTACTAGAAGATGAATGCGTTCAGTTAAAAGAAAATATAATTGATATTATTAAAACTTTAGATATTAGAGGTATTTTGCAATCTATTGCTAGTAAAAATGAATATACTAAAGCAATGGAAAAACTTGAAGAGCTAGGATTAAAAGAATATTTTTTGTATCCGCATATAAATTGGAATTCTAAGGTTTATTCTATTGAAGAAATTGCTAAAGCAATCAATATCGGCATAGATACAGTAGCTTTCATAGATGATCAGCAATTTGAACTAGAAGACGTTAAATTTTCACTTCCTAAAGTTTTGTGTATTAATGCAGCTAATATAAATCAAATGCTAGAGATGCCAGAAATGCATCCTATGTTTATCACAGAAGATTCCAAAAATAGAAGACTGATGTATTTCAGTGAAATTAAACGTAAAAAGTATGAAGAAGAGTTTGTAGGTTCTAAAGAAGAATTTTTGGCAACCCTAAATATGCACATGACAATTTCTTCTGCTAAAGAAGACGATTTACAAAGAGCAGAGGAATTAACATTACGTACTAATCAATTGAATACAACTGGATATACCTATTCCTATGAAGAACTTAATCAATTTAGACTATTGGATAATTACAAACTACTGATTGCTAGTTTAGATGATAAGTATGGTAGTTATGGCAAAATTGGACTATCACTTATAGAATGTCAAGAAAGTTTATGGACTATCAAACTACTACTAATGTCCTGTCGTGTTATGTCTAGGGGTGTAGGTGGGATTATGCTCAACCATATTATACGTATGGCTAAAAATCAAAATGTTAACTTACAAGCTGAATTCCTTTCTAATGAGCGTAATCGTTTTATGTATATGACATATAAATTTAGTAATTTTCAAGAATTTAGTAACTATAATGATAATGATGTAATTATTTTTCAGCATAAATCTCAAAACATACCTAGTTTCCCTAATTATGTAAAAATAGAAATATTAGATTAAGTACTAAAATTATGTAGAAAAGATCCTCATTCTCAATCAGGTAATAGTGGTCATTCAAAATACAAATAGTACAACATACATGAATAACACAAAATCTCTTTTGACTGATTCTTGTGAGTCTTATAATCAATCACATTTATTGTTGTTATCTGCCAAAACTGAATTTATATTAGATAAATTAAGTGATAACGTAGCAAAATTTATCAAAGAAAATTCTCAGATTAACATTGCTGATTTAGCTTATAGTCTACAAACAAATCAGCAAGAGTTTGATTATCGTCGGATGTTGGTATGTAGAGATATAAAAGATGCAATCCATCTATTAACAAATAGAGACTCTGAGCGTGTATTTAGTCAGAGTACTCAAGGCTCTCCTAACACTGTAGTTTTCATGTTTCCTGGGTTAGGAGAACAATATATTAACATGGCTCAACAGCTTTATCAATTTGAGCCAACCTTTCGTCAGCATATCATTCATTGTTCAGAAATACTGAAACCTCTTTTGGGCGTGGATGTGCGGGAAATACTTTATCCAAAAGGAACAAAAATTGAGCCAAATTCACAGGCAAACAGTTTAATTGCAGATATATCTTCTACTTTCAATTTGCGGCAAATGCTACGCCGAACTCAAGTAGAGGTAGACACAAATGCTCAAAAGCTGAATCAAACAGATATTGCTCAACCAGCACTGTTTGTCATTGAGTATGCACTAGCTCAAATGTGGATGGTATGGGGTGTCAAGCCTCAAATGCTCATTGGTTACAGCTTAGGTGAATATGTTGCAGCTTGTTTAGCTGGTGTTTTATCTCTTGAGGATGCTTTGACTTTAGTTGTCAAAAGAAGTCAACTTATTCAGTCATTACCCACTGGGGCGATGCTGGCAGTAGCCCTCTCAGAATTAGAAATCCAGCCAATACTTACAGAGGGTATTTACCTCTCTGCTCTCAATGGTCCTACATTGTCTGTCATTGCAGGTTCTGTAGAAGCGGTGGCAAAGTTAGAACAGCAGCTAATAAGTGATGGAATAGCTTGTAGGCAGATTCAGACTAGTCATGCTTTTCACTCACCTACTATGGAGGAAATTTTAGAACCTTTTATTGAGTTGGTTAAAACCTTTAACCTTAAATCTCCTAAAATTCCGTACATATCTAATGTTACAGGTAAGTGGATTACAGCAGAAGAAGCGACAGATCCTAATTACTGGGGGCAGCATTTATGTCAACCAGTACGTTTTGCTGATGGTCTTGAAACTCTATTGGAAGTCCCTGGACATATTCTTTTAGAGGTTGGGCCAGGTCAAACGCTAGGTAGTATAACTCTACAACATCCAGCAAATACCAAAATCAATCAACCTTTAGTACTCTCTTCATTACCAAATTATTACAGTAATCAGTCAGAATTTGCTTTTGTACTTAATACACTAGGTAAACTTTGGTTGACAGGGCTATCAATCAATTGGTTTGATTTTTATAATCAGCAGCATTGTCGTACACTTGCTCTACCTGCTGATTTATTTGAAGCTCAACAAAAAGAGGTAGAACCTAAGCAAGAAGAATCATCGTCTGATAGGTTATTTTTAAAGGAGCAAGATTTTTCCGAAGTAACACAACATGAACGTCTACGCTTAAATTTACAAAATTCCTATGTTGCACCTAGAAATAATATAGAACGGAAAATAGTTGAAATTTGGCAACAGATTTTTAATTTAAAGCAAATAGGGGTTTATGATAACTTCTTTAATTTGGGTGGACATTCTTTAATAGCTATTCAAATGATTAATAAAATAAGGCAAAACCTTAAATTAGAAATTTCTTTGGGTACTATTTTTACAAATTTAAATGTGGCTGATTTAGCTACTTTTGTTGCAAAGGAATTATTAATAGAGAACAACACTTCGCAGCAGGAGGATTTAGAGGCTTTATCTGCTATTTCTCATCAGATAGATACTGATAAACAAGTTGTCAACTGGTTAAATTATAAGCTAATAAATGGTCTGGAAATTTTTCACCAAAATAAAGCTGAAACAGAACATTTTTATGAAGATATCTATGAAAATAGAGTTTATGCCAAGAATGGTATTACATTCAATCCAGGAGATTATATTTTTGACGTAGGTGCCAATATTGGTTTATTTACACTTTTTGCTGATCAAGAATGTGATAATGCAACAATATATACTTTTGAGCCTTCGCCTCCTACTTTTAACATTTTAAAAGCTAATACATCAAAGTGTAGGGGTAATATAAAGCTTTTTAACTGTGGTTTATCTAATGTAGATAAGACAATCACACTGACCTTTTATCCTAACAGCTCTGGCATGTCATCCTTTTATCCCAATGAGGAAGAAGAAAAGCAAGTTTTAAAAGCAATTATCCTAAATAAAAAGCAAGCAGGAATGCTTGAAATGGAACAGGTTTTGCAATATACAGATGAACTTTTAGAGGAACGATTTAAAAGTCAAAGCTTTAATTGTTCGGTAAGAACTATTTCTGGAATCATTGAGGAAAATAATGTTAAACGTATAGATATGCTTAAGATTGATGTACAAAAAAGTGAATTTGATGTGCTTTTAGGAATCAATGAGCATGATTGGCCAAAAATTAGACAAATTGTGATTGAAGTACATGATGAATCAAATCGTTTAGCTCAAGTAAATTTTTTATTGAAAGCTAAGGGATATGATGTCCTGATAGAACAAGATAATTTATATGCAGCTACAAATATCCACAACGTTTATGCTGTTCGTAATTTGATGATGTAGGAATTGTTGGATATAGTGATATGTTGCATCATTTGTAAAATCCCGATTTAATAAGGGTTTTGAAATATGTATTTTCATAAATAAGTGACAGGAGAGATGAATGTATAAAATTTTAAAAAAACTTTATATTTGGAATTTATTAGTGATTTCTGCTGCAACCAGTTCTGAGTTAGATACAACGACTAAAAAAATAATTGAATGCTTAAAGCAATCTACTGATGATGGCTTAGATAAGATTACTGACAACTCCTTGAGTCAAGGAGATCCCAAATATCGCCGAATGATTGTTTTTAATGATCGTAATAGTGCAATAAATGCCTTGGAGAATTTGGATAACAAGCATGTATTTACTAGTTTTCAAGAAGTTAAGAAAAGATTTATTGTTTTTATGTTTCCTGGTCAAGGTTCACAATACATCAACATGGGTTTGGAACTTTATCAAATCGAGAAAACATTCAGAGAACAAGTTGATATATGCTCAGAATTCTTAAAAGCTCATTTGGAAGTTGATATTCGCCAAATAATATACCCTAATCAAAATCAGCTTAAAGAAGCTATTCAAAAACTCAAGCAAACTTTAATTGCACAATGTGCCCTGTTCACAATAGAGTATTCCTTGGCTAGGTTATGGGAACAATGGGGTATACATCCTCAAGCAATGATAGGTCATAGTATTGGTGAATACGTTGCTGCCTGCCTGGCTGAAGTTTTTTCTTTAGAGGATGCGCTAAAGTTGGTAGCTACTCGTGGTCAACTCATGCAAAAGCTTCCTGGTGGTACTATGCTTGCTGTCCAGCTTTCAGAAAAGGAAGTTTTACCATTTTTAGGAGACCAACTTTCTTTGGCTTCAATCAATGGTCCAAATCTATGTGTGATTTCTGGCCCTAAGAATAGGTTAGAGGAATTAGATAACCAATTAAGCGATAAAGGAGTCGTTTGTCTGTGTTTAGATACCTCCCATGCTCCTCACTCATCCGAAATGGATTCTATCTTAAGCCCATTCACAAGTCATGTAGAAACAATAACTCTCAAGCCACCGCATATACCTTATATCTCTAATGTCAGTGGTACTTGGATTAGTGCAACACAACTTACAGATTCTAACTATTGGGCTAGACATATGCGCCAAACTGTACGCTTTTCACAAGGCTTAGAAGAAATTTTTCAACAGCCAAATCCGATTTTGCTAGAAGTTGGACCCGGACGCACTTTAAGTGCTATAGCAACGCAACATCCAAAACGTACCTCTGGACATGCCATACTCTCTTCATTACGTCATCCATATGAGAAGGAATCTGATGTTGCATTTCTGCTTAATACTCTCGGTCAGATATGGTTAGAAGGTCTACAGATGGAGTAATTTAAGCTTCATCAATTGAACGAAAGTAAAATTTTTGAACCTTATATAAAAAACTAAATATTTTTGAGTATGAAAATAAACTATAGTGTAATATTAAATATTACAAACTACTCAGATTTTGTAAGGATACCATAATGATTGAAAATGCTGTGCCTATCTCAACTCTTTTTATTGGAATTAATGGTCTTATAGCTTTTTCTTTATCATATATTGCATCAGTTGAACGAACAAAAACAAGAGTTTGGCATGGTGAATCTAAAGAAGATGTAGCTGCACAACCCGATCCATTGGTAAATCCAAATCCTTGGGCATCTTTGGTTGAGCAATCATCTCAGAAATTTTTCAAAGGACAGCCTCAAGATTATGGATTGTTACAACGGAAGATTCGCGCTCATGGTAATTTTGCTGAATATGTACCCCATGCATTACTATTCGTGTTGGTTCTAGAGTTGATGCACGCACAAACTTGGCTTTTATGGTGTCTTGGAAGTTCCCTAAGTGTGGCTCGGATTGCCCACGCATGGGGTTTAATCAAAACCTATGGACCTTCTCCAGGAAGAGCGACCGGATTTTTCTTGACATGGTTTGTATATATTCTTGGGAGTACAGCCTGCATTTATTATGCTGTAATTACTCTATTAAAATAGAACGTAAATTTAGCTCAAGTAGGCTTTTTTCTCGTTGTTTTTTGTCTAAGTCCCGCTAAGAAATTTCTAATTCTAAAGATGTTACTCACCCAAAAAAATAACCATGCTTAAATTGCTTAATCGCATTTCCCAAAAAAATTTACTGAATTGAGGAACAGAAGTGAAACAATTTTTGTATCAAAATTTATTGCCTCTATTCAGTGTATCTGCAATAGCTTTGCAAACATTTACAGTTGCAGCTGCTAAATCGACAACACCCTCCTCTGTAAAGTGCTCCGACACATACTTGCCTGTAGCATTATCACCAAATGAATTGCCACAATACAAAATTTATGGTGAGTTATGCAGTAAGCTGCCGATTGAGGGGCGTACTGTTCAAGTTCTGGTTTCGGGTCTTACATATAACCATAATTATTGGGACTTTCCATATCAACAAAAGCGTTATTCTTATGTGAATGCTATGACGCGAGCTGGTTATGCCACTTTCAATATTGATAGGATAGGACTTGGTAAAAGTTCCCGTCCACCTGTTGACCAGGTAAATTTGCAATCCAACACCTACGTACTAGCTCAAATCAATCAAGCTCTGCGGAATGGATCAATAGAAGGAGTGCGTTTTGATCGGATTATCAATGTGGGACATTCCTTTGGTTCATTGGGTCCAGTTGTTAATGTAGCGAGTCAATATGGTGGTGTTGATGGGATTATTCTCACTGGATTTTTACACAACTTAAACATAGAGTACGCTCAATTTGCGCTGAATTCGTTCTACTCAGCGCAGCTTGATCCAAACTTCAGTGGTCAAAACATACCAGATGATTACTTGACAACCATACCAGAAACAAGAGCAGAACTTTTTTACAATCAGCTAAACGTCGATCCCCAAGTTATCGCATTGGATGAACAACTTAAGGATACAACGACAGGCAGCGAAATATACTCACAGATAGATGCCGTTTTATCTAATACATCAAAAAATATCAAAGTTCCAGTTCTGCTTGTTATTGGACAACAAGATAATCCTTTCTGTACTCAAAATATCTGCGATAGTGCTGAGAGTGTAGCAGCATTTGAAGCACCATATTTTTCACCAGAAGCAAAGTTACAAATATACGTCCTACCAAATGCAGGACATAGTATCAATTTAGAATTAAATGCTCCTTTGTGGTACAAGGTGGCTCGTCAGTGGAGCGATCGCTTTGTAGGTAAAGGTTCGAGATCACCAGATGAACAGTCTGAGACAGAAGAATTTGATGACTCTGAACAGAATAATTGTTTGGTAACATGCGAAGTAAAAAAATAAGAATTTTGTTCAACTACTTATCATCACCAATAGACACATCTGAAAAATACGAAGACCGATCTCTAGCTGATTTTTAATAGCAAACGCTAATAGCAAACTTGACCATTTTATACATAACAATAACGGTTTTGGTTGTTACTATTGATAATAATGTAAGTTCCACATGTAACTTGTCAAAGAGTAACGTTCACAATATCTATATTTTGCGATCGCTGCTCTTATTTATTGCTTGTATTTATTATTCATATAAAAAATATATTTAAAATAAAACTATAAATCGTAAAAATTTTATTAAAAGTTGAAGGAAATTAGTGTAGTATGTAAATAGGAAAAATTAACAAAGTATTAAATTTCATTTTCATAGCCCAAATCAGTAAGAAAAGCATAAGTTTTTCAAATGAAATAGTTCTCTGCTTTTGAACACTTGCCTTTTTCATCTGCAAGTTTCAATCGGTAGACTTTTGTTGATTACTGTACGTTTTAGCAAAGATAGTCATGGAAAAGCTTGGTCTGCTTGGTTTTAGAGAAGTTGATCATTCTGATGATCCTAACTACTATATTAATTACCTGAATAACCTAAACCAAGTTGAATGGTTTCAAGGTTATAAAAATCGAGGCTTTGCTAGATTAAAAATTCAAGAATCCAATCATATTTTGGATGTTGGTTGTGGAGTTGGTAACGATGCCCAGGCGTTAGCCGAGAAAGTTGGTAAATCTGGTCGAGTTGTAGGAATTGATAGTAGTGAAACTATGATCACTGAGGCTCGTAAACGAACTCAAAATTTGGATTTACCATTGGAATTTTATGTAAGTGATGCCCACACTCTTGACTTTCCAAATAATAGTTTTGATGTTTGCCGATCTGACCGAGTGCTGATTTATGTATCGGAACCCGTCAAAATGATCGCAGAGATGGTACGTGTGGCGCGTTCAGGCGCACGTATTGATATCAGCGAACCTGATATGGGAACACTAGTGGTTGATATGCCCCATCGAGAATTGACTCGAAAAATTCTAAATATTAGCTGTGACAATATTCCCAACGGTTGGTTAGCACATCAACTACCTAATATTTTCAAAGATTTGGGGTTAAAGGATATATCTGTTCATCCGGAGACATATATTGTCAAGGACTTCAACATGGCTAGCCATTCTTTTGATTTGGCTAAATCTGCAAACTATGCACGAGAGAAAGAAATCATCTCAGCAGAAGAAGCAGGAGAATGGCTGGCTTACCTAGAGAAAGCCAGTCAGACTGGGTATTTCTTCAGCGCTATCACAGGCTTTTGTGTTTGTGGGTATAAACCTTAACTAATTCTTGAACCTACTTCTTAACTTTGTTTACTAGAACACCGATTCACTAATAAAACACAAGACTGATAAACCCTGTTTTAACGTCTTTTACAACCAAATATTCCTTGTTGTAACCCAACGAAACTTGGTTTTTTCGTCATGATCCCGATTACTGAATCGGTGTTCTAGGGCTACGTGATCAAAACTACTAGCTAGTACAGAACAGCATTAAAAAGTTTCGGGAGAAAATTAAGCTTGCATAGATACAATTTGTGAAGAAAACTAAATGTGCTTCTTAGAACAAGAACGGAAAACACTGGCAAAATTTTTACCTGGACTAGATCAAACCCTAGCAGAAATCCCGCTACTAGAAATGGAGAAGCCCGGTAACCCAGCAATAAAAGAATTTCGTAAACACGGTGGTACAAATATACTGATACCATCACAGTATGGTGGGTTAGGTGCGTCTTTAGTCGAAGCTGTACAAATGCAACGAGCTATCGCTAGCCGTTCTCCCTCGCTTGCAGTTGCTACAACTATGCATCATGGTACAGTTTTAGTTTTGACTGACTTAGCTAGCACTGAGTCTGAACTCAAAGTCATAGAAGATATAGCACAACGCAGACTGTATGTATCTTCTGCTTTTGCAGAAGGGCAAGCAAATGCACATATGTTTGCCATGACCATGAAAGTAACTAAAACTCCTGGTGGTTATAAACTCAGTGGTAGCAAGAAACCATGCAGCTTAACTTACTCAATGGATCTAATCACTTTTGGTATCATGATACCGGGAAGTGTTGAAGGAGAAGAAGAGCTGGCTTTGGCTATATTACCCGCTGACACTCCAGGAATAGAACGGCAAAAATTTTGGGGTAATTGGGTTTTGTCTGGTGCAGAAAGTGATGAAGTCCTTTTTAAGGATGTTTTTCTGCCAGAAGAAAGCCTATATCGGGCAGGCGATCCAAGATATATCAACACAATTCAAGCTAAAGGTCTACTTTGGTTCGAAGTCATAATGTCAGCTGCTTATCTTGGCATTGCTAGTGCTTTGGTAGAACGCGTCATCATGGCTCAGAGGGGTACACCAATTGAGAGAGCATCTCTAGGTATTGATCTTGAAAATTCTATGGCAGCACTCGAGGGATTGGCATACTCAATCATGCTAGATAAATACAGTGAGGAAGAACTGCTAGCAAAGTCGTTGTTTATACGTTTTGCTACACAAGGTGCAATTGAACGCACTACCAAGGCTGCTGTGGAACTATTGGGTGGTATGTCCTTTATCAGTTCACCTGAAGTTTCTTGTTTATTTGCCTCTGCTCATGCGCTCGCATTTCATCCGCCCTCAAGATTTAGTATCTCACCTGCTTTAGATCACTACCTTATGGGAATGGGACTCAACTAATACCATTTAACTCTAGGGCTAATACAAATGATCTGAGGAAACTGAGGAAGTAGGGGAGATGGAGAGAAATAATTATTGGCACTTAGTGCTTTTTCCCTCTGCCCCTCTTGCCTTCACAGAGAAATTTCTTATTTGAACCGTATTAGAACTATACCCCTAGAAGGAAGAGAAACAGCAAAACAAACGCATCTTGATTTTTATAACTAAGATACGAATCACTATAAATCTTGATTGAGGAAAATATAATGATTATTTTTCAGTTCTTTAGATTGTTATATTTGACGGTCTTACACTTGTGCGGTTATTTCTTTTCTATTTTGGGTAGAAAGCAGCAAGAAATAGATGTCATTCGTAGCGAATGGGTTTATAAATATATGCTACGAATGGGTCCCTTATATATTAAAATTGGGCAAATTTTAGCTACTCGCTCAGATTTGATTGGTGAAGAGATTGCTCATCGTTTACGCGAGTTACAAGATAATACCATCCCTTCTAGTTCAGACTATGTCAGGAGTGTATTCTCGAATGAGATAGATCAACCCATCGAGAGTATTTTTGAGCAGTTCAATTTTCAACCTATCGCTAGTGCGTCAATTGCTCAAGTTCACGAAGGAATTTTACACACTGGTCAAAAAGTAGCAGTCAAAATAGTAAAAAATAATGTTAAGCAGCAACTAAAACAAAATTTAGAAATAGTACAAATTATTGTCAAAATTGTACATTTTATGTTGCCTAGTGTTAGACAATTGAACCTACCTGCTAGATTTCAGGAGCTATATATTTTGTTGATTGCTCAAACTGATATGAAACAGGAATCAAGATGTCAACAGGATATATATAATAATTTTAAAAATCATCCCTATGTCCGCATTCCAACTTTAATTCCAGAATTATGTACTTCTAGCATATTGGTTATGGAATTTATAGAAGGAATTAAGGGTCAGAATGCTCATCAAGTAGAGTTACCTGCTCCATTAGTGGCACGACGTTTCCAGGAAGCTATTTGGAGTATGCTTTACTTTGATGGTTATAGCCACGGTGATCCTCATCCTGGCAATATAATCTTTACTAAAGATGGGCAAGTCGTTTTTATAGATTTTGGTATCACAGTCAATCTCAGTGAAGATGAAAAATGGGGATTATCATCTTTCTATTTTGCCTGCAATCGCCAAGAATGGGATTTAGCTGTTGAGCGTTTTACTAAAGATTTTGTAGTTAATAAAGACAATATTTTACGTGAATGGTCACAATATAAGCAGGAAGTTGCAGACGTTTTAAAACTACATTTCGATGTTCGTAAAAATCGTTGGTCAACAATTGCTTACTTTCAAGATATCAACAAAATTCTCAAAAAATACAAAGCGCAATACACAACAACTTTCACCAAAATAGATCTATTACTATTATCATTTGAGGGATTTTTAAACCAAATTGATCCTGATATTGATATTTGGGAGAATGTACGCAAATTTATTGATCGTTTCTCCCCTTATATGAATGCAACAGTTAAGGAGATATTCGATAATTATTTTTCACAGCACAGCCCTCATTCAATAGAACTACGTGACTACGCTCGAAATTATCTCGTTGCACCAACTCACATTGATCGCTATTTTTTTCCTAGTACCTATCCCCTCTTTATTAAAAAAGCGAATGGTTGCAAATTAGAGGATGTAGACGGGAATGAATACTTAGATATTTCTTGTGGTTATGGACCTCATTTTTTAGGTTACGCCCATCCTGCTATTACCACTGCACTTATAGAAGCAGTGCAAATGGGAGGTGTTAACGTTATGGGTAATTTACCAGAGGTTCAATTAGCAGAAACTATTGTAAAAGCTTTCTCAAGTGCAGACAAGGTTATATTTTCCAATTCTGGTACAGAGTCAGTCTTACATGCAATTAGGCTATGTAGAGCTTATCGCAAACGCGATCGCATAGCTAAATTTGAAGGCCACTTCCACGGTTTTTCTGACCAAGGCATGGTAAGTTCATGGTTTCGTTTTACGGGTGAAAAGGATGAACCTCAACCGATGAATGGTACTCAAGGTTGCAATCAAAATGTAGTTCGAGAAACTCTTGTCTTACAATATGGTCACCCCAAAAGCTTAGAACGTCTGCGAAAAGCTGCAGATCAACTTGCCTGTGTAATTTGTGAACCCATGTCTTCTTTGATGGCTACCTATGACACAGAATTTTTACGAGAACTGCGGAATGTTTGCACTCAATTGGGTTTACCACTCATTTTTGATGAAGTAGTTACAGGATTCCGAGTTGCTTACGGAGGAATTCAAACTCTGGCAGGTATTTCTCCTGATTTGACTTGTTTAGGCAAGATTATTGGTGGAGGTCTTCCTTGTGGAGCTGTGGCTGGCAAGGCAGAATTGATTGATATTGCTAAAAGTTCACGAGATCCTTTTGTTGACTACGAAAGCAAAGCTTTTATAGGTGGCACAATGACAGGTAACTCTCTTACCTGTAGTGCTGGTCTGGCTGCTTTAACTTATTTACGGGATCACCCAGAAATTTATACACGGTTAGAGCAGCAAACCAATTGGTTAGCTCAGGAACTGCTGAAGATTGCTCAAAAATACAACATTCAGTTTAAAGTCAAGGCTAATCGGTCTATCTTTTCGCTGTCGTTCACCCATAAAGATATTAAGTTTTATCGAGAAAAACAAGCTGGGAGTAACTTTAAAGCTAATTTAGCCCTTGCATACTACATGCGTAAACATGGCGTGTATATGCCAGAGTTACATACCCTGATGTTGAACGCTAGCCATACACAGCAAGATTTAGAAACTATTTGTCAAGCATTTGAACAAAGTTTGCAAGAGATGATTCAAGATAAATTCTTTGTCATGTAGAAGAAAATAATTCCTGTTATGACCTTAGATTAAACCACTGATAGATTATAACAGTATCTTATTTTGCACTTTGATGACAAACTAAACTGGAAATTTCATTAAAATGCTTTACGAATTATCTTCCTTCGACTTTACGACTTTAGTTGATTTGTTGAATTATAGAGCACTTCATCAACCGGATCAGCTAGCATATGCATTCCTGATGGATGGAGACAAAGAAGCAGGTCAGTTGACTTATGCGGAACTAGATAAACAAGCCCGTGCGATTGCCTCTTACCTTCAATCCCAAAACTTGGTTGGACAAAGGGCACTTTTATTATATCCACAAGGTTTAGAGTTTCTTACTGCTTTCTTTGGCTGCTTGTATGCAAAAGTTATTGCTATTCCTGCACCACCACCTGATCCAGCAAGATTAAAACGTGCTTTACCGAGACTAAAAGCTATTGCTGAGGATGCTCAAGCATCTTTGGTATTTACCACTCACAAAATCATATCCCAAGTGACAGGGGCACAAGAGCAGATATCAGAACTATTCCAAAATATACGTTGGGTAGCCAGTGAAGAGATTATTGATGAACAGTTAGCTCAGAAATGGAAATCTCCAACAATCAGTAGTAATGATGTCGCCTATCTCCAGTACACTTCTGGCTCTACTTCCACACCTAAAGGAACCATAATCAGCCATGGGAACGTAATTCATCACTCTGCATATATCCAAAAAGCATGGGAATACACTTCAGATAGTGTTGCTGTCACATGGATGCCTTATTTTCATGATTATGGACTGATTGATGGTTTGATACAACCTTTATATACAGGAATTCCTTGCTATATTATGTCATCTATGGCTTTTCTCAAGCGTCCCATTCGTTGGTTACAAGCCATTTCTCGATATAAAGCCACTCATACACAAGCTCCTAATTTTGCTTACGATTACTGTTTAGAGAAAATTACAGAAGAACAACTTAAGACTCTGGATTTGACTAGCTTACGAACAGCTAGTAACGGTGCAGAAACAGTTCGTAAAACTACTGTAGAACGTTTTATCGAGAAATTTAGTGCTTGTGGATTCCGTCCAGAAGCTTTTTATCCATCTTACGGATTAGCAGAAGCTACTTTGTTAGTCACAACCAAACGGCATACAGAGAAACCAACCAGTTGTACAGTTTCACCCACTGCCTTAGAAAAGAACCAAATTGTGGAAGTTCCTCCAGGACACAAGGCAGGATTGAGTATAGTTAGCTGTGGTGTTCCTATTTGTAATATGCAGGTAGTGATAGCTCATCCGGATAAACTAAGCCGTTGCCAGCCAAATGAGATAGGAGAAATCTGGATTTCAGATCCCAGCGTAGCTCTGGGATATTGGAATAGAGTAGAGACCACAAAAGAGACATTTCAAGCTTATTTAACAGACACTAAAGAAGGTCCGTTTCTGCGAACTGGAGATTTAGGATTTTTGAAATATGGAGAATTGTTTATCACTGGTCGTCTCAAAGATTTGATTATTATTGGGGGAGCAAATTACTATCCTCAAGATATTGAATGGACTGTAGAACAGTGTGACTCTTTAATTCGTTCTAATCATTGTGCAGCATTTTCAGTGGAAGTAGAAGGTGAAGAACGATTAGTGATTACTGCAGAAGTGGAACGTAATATTGAAAAGTTTAAGGAATTAATCAAAAATATTTCTCAAGCAATTTTAGAAACTCATGGTTTAGAAGTTTTTACGATTTCACTATTAAAAAAAGGGGGAATTCTTAAAACTTCTAGTGGAAAAATTCAACGCAGTGGTTGTCGTAAAGCTTTTATTGAAGGCAGTTTAGAAGTTGTTAGTGAGTGGAGAAAACCTTGTAGAGAGGCACAGAAATCAACCACTGTGCAAGAAAAATCAGTCCTTCAGTACTCTGAAAAAGCAATCCTCAATTGGTTATTAACTCAACTATCTGCAAGATTAAATATTGACGCGACAACTATAGATATTCGCGAACCATTTGTGCGTTATGGTTTGCCATCAAGAGAGGCAGTGAGTTTGGTTGGAGAATTGGAACAATGGTTGCAGTGCCATCTTTCTCCTACTCTACTGTGGGAGTATCCAACGATCAAAGCCTTAGTTGAATATTTAACTAATAAATCGACCAAATCAATTAATCATACCATTGCTACCAAGCCTCAAACAACAGAACCAATTGCTATTGTTGGTATTGGCTGCCGATTTCCTGGAGCTAATAACCCAGAAGCTTTTTGGCAATTATTGCATGAAGAAATGGATGCTATTCAGGAAGTACCTTCATCTCGTTGGGATATAACCAATTTTTATAATTCTAAAGCCGATTCAGGCAAGATGAATACCCGTTGGGGTGGTTTTATAGAGCAGGTAGATTATTTTGACTCTCAATTTTTTGGCATTTCTCCTCGGGAAGCTGAAAGTATAGATCCCCAACAACGATTGTTATTGGAAGTGACTTGGGAAGCTCTAGAGAATGCAGGTATTGCACCAGAAAGGCTGGCTGGAAGTCAAACAGGGGTATTTGTTGGTATTTGCAACTATGATTATTCTCAATTGCAATTCAACTGCCCAAGTTTATTAAATGCATACTTTGGTACAGGGAATGCTTTGAGCATTGCGGCGAATCGCCTATCATATACACTAGATTTGCACGGGCCCAGTTGGGCGGTAGACACCGCTTGTTCTTCTTCATTGGTAGCAGCTCATCAAGCTTGCCAGAGTTTAGCCAATGGAGAATGTCAGATGGCCATTGTTGGAGGAGTGAACTTAATTCTGGCTCCCCAATTGACTGTGGTTTTTTCCCAAGCCAAAATGATGGCAGCAGATGGTCGCTGTAAAACCTTTGATGCAAAAGCAGATGGTTATGTGCGTTCAGAAGGTTGTGGAGTTATAGTTTTAAAACGCCTTTCTGAAGCCGAAAGGGATGGGGACAACATCTTAGCTTTAATTAGAGGATCAGCAATCAATCAAGATGGTCGCAGTAATGGACTCACAGCTCCCAATGGGCTTGCCCAACAGGCAGTTATTCGTCAAGCATTAGCTAATGCTGAAGTTGCACCAGCTCAAATTAGTTATGTAGAAGCTCACGGTACTGGAACTTCGTTAGGAGACCCTATTGAGGTAAATTCTTTAAAAGAAGTGCTGATGGAAGGACGTTCTCTAGAACAGCCTTGCTGGATTGGCTCAGTAAAAACTAATATTGGTCATTTGGAAGCTGCTGCTGGTATTGCAGGTTTGATTAGAGTGGTGTTGTCTTTGCAACATGAGGAGATTCCCCGTCACTTACATTTTCATCAAATAAATCCTCATATTTCTCTGGCGGGTAGTTCCTTATTAATTGCTACTGAAAACCAGAAATGGGCTAGAGGAGTAAACAGGCGATTTGCTGGTGTGTCTTCATTTGGCTTTGGTGGGACTAATGCCCATTTAATTCTAGAAGAAGGGCCAATAACAACACCAATAAAGTCAGATTCAAATATTGAACGTCCTCAACATCTATTGACTATTTCAGGAAAAAGCAAAACAGCCTTGAGAGACTTGGCACAGCTTTACACAAAATTTATAGAAGCAAATCCAAGGATACCTATTGCAGATATATGTTTTACTGCCAATACAGGGCGATCGCACTTTGATTACCGTACAGCATTTGTTGCTTTATCACATGCACAATTACAAGATAAACTCCGCGACTTGATTACAGGTGAGTTGTGTACTGACTCAGTAAGTCAATCAATTAATGCAAAAAATCAACCCAAGATAGCGTTTTTATTTACGGGTCAAGGTTCTCAATACGCAAAGATGGGACAACAGCTTTACGAAACATCGCCCATCTTTCGTACTAGCCTCGATTATTGTGATGAGGTTCTGCGATCTTACCTCGACATTCCTTTACTTTCAGTACTTTACCCAACATCTGGAGAGACCTCATTAATAGATCAGACACTCTATACTCAACCTGCTCTGTTTGCTCTGGAGTATTCCTTAGCACAATTATGGCAATCTTGGGGAATAAAACCATCTGCAGTGATGGGTCATAGTGTAGGGGAATACGTTGCAGCAGTCGTAGCTGGTATTTTCAGTTTAGAAGATGGATTAAAACTTGTTGCTTCAAGAGCACGCCTTATGCAGAGTCTACCCCAAGTGGGGGAGATGGTGGCAGTGCTTGCAGGCGAAGAAACCATACGAGCAATTGTAGAGATAGATGATCAAAAGGTAGGATTTGCTAGTTACAATGGGCCAAAGAATACAGTTATTTCTGGTGAGCGCCAAGCAGTTCAAGAAATTTGTGTTGCTTTAAAAACTGCAGGTATTCAAACTAAAAAATTACAGACTTCTCACGCTTTCCATTCACCTTTGATGGAACCGATTCTGTCTGAATTTCATCAGATAGCTGCCACTGTCAACTACAATGCTCCCAAAATAAGTATAATCTCCAATTTAACGGGAGAAGAACTTACAGCAGTCACTGATCCAGATTATTGGTGTTCTCATTTACGTTCTTCTGTAAAGTTTATTACTAGTTTACAGACATTACACGCTTGTGAAATTGATGTATTTGTGGAGGTCGGGCCAAAACCTACCCTATTGGCTAACGGACGCAATTGTCTACCAAATTTTCAAGGGTTATGGCTTCCTAGTTTGCGTCCTGGATATGAAGATTGGAGCATTCTACTCAATAGCTTGGGTCAATTGTATACACGGGGGTTATCAATAGACTGGTTGGCACTAGATCGGGATTACAATCGACAACGTATAATGTTGCCCACTTATCCCTTTGAACGTCAAAGTTATTGGTTTGACAACATCAATCAGCCTCAAAAACCACAACATTTAACACAAGAAAATCATCAATCATCAATCATTAATCTTTTACAACAAGGAGATACTGTAAAATTAACACAGTATTTGCAAGCAGCTAAAAATCTCTCAGAAGATGAAGCGAAATTATTGCCTCAGCTGCTAGAAGTTTTGGTTCAACAACACCAAATAGAAACACAAGCTGATAGCGTAAAAAACTGGTTGTATCACATTGAGTGGCAGCCTCAACCCCAGCGTTCAGCTTCTCTCCAGCTCAGTCAATTATCTCAACCAATTAGTTGGTTAATTTTTGCGAAACCTAATACTTTAGGACAAGCCATAGCCGATTTATTGCAACAGTACGGTCACAACTGTATTCTGGTCTATCCTGGGGATAAATATCAGCAAATAGCATCTACAACTTGGACTATCGACCCAAATCGCCTAGAAGATATTAAGCATATCTTGCAAGAAGTCAGGAACTCTAGCGCATTGCCTTTGAAAAGAATCATCCACCTATGGAGTTTAGAAGCAATTAAGGCAGAAGAGCTGACAATTCCTATTTTGGAACAAACCCAACAATTGACTTGTGGCAGTGTATTGCATCTAGTGCAGGCGTTGGTTCAAGAAAATATGTCAACTCCTAAACTGTGGTTAGTAACCCAAGGTGCAGTACCAATAGCACAAAAGCCCATTACATTTCATCAAACTTCTTTATGGGGATTGGGTAAAGTGATTGCTCTAGAGCATCAAAGGATTTGGGGAGGGATGCTCGATTTATCACCTGAAGTAACCACCAATGAACTAGAGTTAGCACTCGCAGAAGTTTTGAGTCAAGAACGAGAAGATCAAATTGCTTTGCGTAATGCGCAGTGTTATGTTGCTCGTTTAGTACCAACTCATGTATCAAAATTTTCCAAAGCACAGTTACGGGCAGATGCTACTTATTTGATTTCGGGGGGTTTGGGTGATTTGGCATTAAAACTAGCTCAGTCGATGGTAGACCAAGGCATACGACATATGGTGTTAATTGGACGTCATCATCCTACCAGTGCTGTCCAGGAAATTTTAGATCAATTACAACAAAAAGGAGTTAAGCTTCTCGTTGCTCAGGCTGATGTGTCTCGCACAGAAGACATGGTTAGGATACTGGAACAGGTTAAAGCATCTTTGCCACCTTTGCGAGGTATTATTCATGCCGCTGGAGTCTTAGACGATGGTATTTTATTACATCAGAATTGGGAACGCTTCAAGCAAGTGATGTCCCCAAAAGTCAAAGGAGCATGGAATTTACATGTCTTAACCCAAGATTGCCCATTAGATTTTTTTGTTTGTTTTTCTTCTATTGCTTCGCTTATTGGCTCTCTGGGGCAGAGTAGTTATGCCGCAGCTAATGCTTTTTTAGATAATTTGTGTCATTATCGTCAGCAATTAGGTTTACCAGCTTTGAGTATTAACTGGGGAGCATGGGCAAATATAGGAATGACAGCAAAGTTAGATAACCATTTTCAATCTCGTATTGCTGAAATGGGATTGAGTCCTCTCACTTTAAAGCAAGGATTATCAGCATTTGATCTAGTATTAGGACAAGCTTTCCCACAAATTGCTATTCTACCCATTGATTGGGTGGTTTTCCAGCAACAATTTAGTACTCAAGTACAGTCACCCTTACTATTTAATGTTCTAGGTAAAAACGAATCAACAGATAAAGATGACTTGATTCCCGTACCATATAAAGACCTGTTGCAGAGATTAAAAGAAACTCCAATTAACCAACGTGAAGAATTTTTAGTAAGTCATCTTCAGGATGAAGTTGCCCATATTATGAAACTTGAATCTTCTCATTCTATAGATCCAACGAAGGGTTTATTTGATATGGGAATGGATTCTTTGATGGTTGTAGAAATGAAAAATCGTTTAGAAATTGTTCTAGGAGTTTTCTTACCTTCAACCTTGGCTTTTGAAGCACCAAATATTCAAGATTTAAGTAAGTACATTATTGAAAAAATCCTTAAATGGCAAACAACAAGCAAAGTTGGGACTAAATCCCAAGATGGTAACCAAGGTAAAGATCAACCGAAATTAGAAGTTGAAAATCTTTCCTCAAATAATATTGAAACCCTAATTGCTGAAAGACTTAATAGACTGGAAACTTTACTCAAAGAAGATTATAAAATATGAGTATCTCTGAATCACAGCGAATTCTTCTTGCTTTGGATGAAGCGGTCACAAAACTTGAAACCGTTGAGCGTACAAAAACTGAACCGATCGCAATTGTTGGTATGGGTTGTCGGTTTCCAGGAGGTGCTAATAACCCAGAAGCATTTTGGCAACTGTTACAAAATGGTACAGATGCAATTACCCAGATTCCTGCGGATCGTTGGAATGCTGATGAGCATTATAATCCAGACACTAGCATTCCCGGAAAAATATGCACCCGCTTTGGTGGGTTTTTACAGCAGGTAGACCAATTTGATCCCCAGTTTTTTGGCATCTCTCCTCGGGAAGCAATCAGTCTAGACCCTCAACAACGATTACTTTTAGAAGTCAGCTGGGAAGCATTGGAAAATGCAGGTTTTTCTCCTAGACAGCTTAGTGGCAGCCAAACAGGTGTTTTTGTGGGCATTGGTCAGAATGACTACGCACAACTACAGTTTTATTCTGGGGATCTGACTAAAATTGGTCTTTATGAAGGAACTGGCAATGGCTTTAGTTTTGCACCAGGTCGATTGTCCTATATTTTGGGACTCAATGGCCCTAGTATAGCAGTTGATACAGCTTGCTCTTCTTCGTTAACGGCGATTCACTTGGCTTGCCAAAGTCTACGTGTTCGTGAATGCAATATGGCGATCGCTGGTGGCGTCCATCTTGTCCTCTCCCCTGAAGTTACTGTTTTTCTATCTGTTTCTCAGACTCTCTCTCAAGATGGACGTTGCAAAACCTTTGATGCTGCTGCCAATGGTACTGGAAGGGGTGAAGGCTGTGGAGTGATCATTCTCAAGCGTCTTTCAGATGCCCTTGCTGATCAAGACAACATCCTAGCCTTAATTCGTGGTTCAGCAGTTAACCATGATGGTGCTAGTGGTGGTTTAACAATTCCTAATGTGGTAGCCCAACAGACATTAATTCAAGATGCCTTAAAAAATGCGAAACTAGCAGCAAATGAAGTAAATTATGTAGAAGCTCATGGCACAGGCACACCTCTAGGCGACCCAATAGAAGTCAGAGCATTAGGCACAGTTTTAGCAGAAGGCAGATCACCATCACAACCGTTACTCATCGGCTCTGTGAAAACCAATATTGGTCACCTAGAAGCAGCAGCAGGGGTGGCTGGCTTGATCAAAGTAGTACTATCACTCCAACATCAACAAATTCCTCCACACCTGCATTTTCAACAACCTAATCCTCACATCAACTGGGATGAACTGCCAGTAAAAGTGCCAACACAGACCGTTCCATGGCAGACAATAAACAACACCAGAATAGCAGGGGTTAGCTCTTTTGGCTTTAGTGGTACTAATGCTCATGTAATATTAGAACAAGCACTGCCACCAGAGCCACTGCCACCCCAAATAGACCGACCCTTGCATCTGTTGACTCTCTCGGCTAAATCACAATCAGCAGTGCAACAATTGCTGGCTCGTTATCAACATCATTTAGCCAAACACCCTGAGCAAAATCTGCCAGATATCTGCTTCACAGCTAATACTGGACGAGAGCATTTCTCTGAGCGAATTGGTGTAGTTGCTTCATCCACTGCTGAACTGGCACAGAAATTAGCCACACTCGCTCCACCAGTATCAGCAACAAAACGCTCTAAAATTGCCTTTTTATTCACTGGTCAGGGTTGTCAGTACCTGGGTATGGGACGACAACTGTATGAAACACAACCAACTTTCCGCCGTACCCTCGACTATTGTCAGCAAATTCTGCAACCATTTCTAGATAAGCCTCTAGTGCAAGTTTTGTATGCTGACCATCAGCAAGAGTTATTGCTGGAGAATACAGCATATGCTCAACCTGCCATATTTGCAATCGAATATGCTTTAGCGGAATTATGGCGCAGTTGGGGCGTAGAACCGGATGTAGTGATGGGTTACAGTCTTGGCGAATATGTTGCTGCTACGATTGCTGGTGTTTTTAGTCTAGAAGAAGCTTTAAAATTGGTAGCTGAACGTGGTCGTTTAATGCAGACTTTGACTCCAATTGCAGAAATGGTTTCTGTATTGGCGAATGCAAAACTCGTGAGTGCTGCCATTCAACCCTATACTGAGCAGATTACTATTGCTGCGATTAACGCACCCAACAATACAGTGATTGTTGGTTTACCTGCTGCTATTGAAACTGTGGTCTCATCTTTGTCAGCACAAGGAATTTATACTGAGCGCTTGAGTGTCTCTCGTGGTTTTCATTCCCCTCTGCTCAAGCCGATCCTAGAGCCATTTTCTCAGCTTGTTGCTAGTGTCAATTATGCTCCAGCCAAAATCAGTTTTGTTTCTACTGTGACTGGTAAGTCTATCACCACTGAAATCTCTTGTGCTGATTACTGGTGTCAGCATTGTTGGCAACCAGTGCAATTTCTTGCAGGGATGGAAGCACTCGAACGCCAAGGGGTGGAAATATTTCTGGAGATTGGTCCTAGACCCAGCTTACTACCTATGGCAAGTGATTGTTTCGCTTCAGAGATGGGTATGTTTTTACCCAGCTTACGTCCCACTCAGTCTGATTGGCAAGTCTTACTTGAGAGCCTATTAAGTTTATATCTTCATGGGTATCCAGTGGACTGGTCTGGTTTTGACAAAGACTATTTCCGTCTGCGTTTGCCATTACCCACCTATCCTTTCCAACGTCAACGTTATTGGGTAGAAACTACAAAGCAAGCTCGTGGACTACTATCTCTATCTCAAAGAAAAACATCTCTTCACCCCTTACTCAGTGCTAAACTTCAATCTCCTTTACTTAAAGAAACTTTATTTACATCTGAGATTAGCATCAATGATTTTCCTTATCTCAATGATCATCAGGTTTATGGAGAAATTGTTGTCGCGGGAGCATTTCACATATCCTTGCTTTTGGGAGCGATCAAGCTAACTTTGGGTGAGCAACACTGTATTTTAGAAGATGTTGTTTTTACCAAAGCGCTGGTAATTTCCTCAGAAGAATTACGCAACATTCAATTGCTTATTACCCCAGAAGACAGTGGCACAGCTTCCTTTAAACTCATTAGTTTAGAAAGTGAAGCAGCAAATGCAAGCAATTCATGGAGCAACCATGTCAACGGAAAAATTTCTATTCAAGGGAAATATTTAACTGCTACACCAACTTTGAACAAAGTCTCCATTCAAAATTTACAAGACAAATGCAAACAAGAAATATCTAGCGCTGACTTTTATCAGTTTTTACAACTACGCCATATTCATTTAGGTACAAGCTTCCAATGGATCAAGTCCATATGGAAGGGAGATAGAGAGGCTATATGTCATATGCAACTTCCTCAAACACTAGATAATGTTGAGGAATACCAATTGCACCCAAGTCTAATTGACTCTTGTTTTCAATTGCTAATGGCAACTGTAGTTCTTCAGGACGATGAAACTTTTGTGCCATTTAGCATCGAGAAATTATATTTTTACCAAAAGCCTAGTAATTATTCTCAATTATGGTGTCATGCCTACTCCCTGCCAATGGAGAAATCTAAAGAAGAAGTAGTAGGCAACATTCGATTGTTAGATCAAGAAGGTCAAATCCTTGCTGAGGTGATGGGCTTTAAAGCTAGAAAAGCTCATAGTTATACCTTCTTGAACTCTCTGCAACAATCTTTAGACGACTGGCTCTATGAAATAGAGTGGTGGCCGCAAACGCTGTCAGGGTCTATGTCACCAAAGGAGGTGCAAACCAGCAATTCTGAAGCAAAAAATTGGCTGATTTTAGCTGATGAATTTGGTATTGGTCAGCATTTAACAGCGCAATTAGAAGCACAGGGGGAAGTATGTACTGTTGTCCTCCCAGGTAATACATATGAACAGTTAACAGAAAGAGAATTCAAAATTAACCCAGCTAACCCTGAAGACTTTGAGCAGCTATTTACAGAAATTACAGCGCATACATCTTCTTTGTATGGTGTTGTGCATCTGTGGGGTTTAAATACAACAACAGAAGCATTGACAATTACAAATATTCAAGCAGCTTTAAATGATGTATGTGGCAGCACATTGCAGCTGGTACAATCATTGGTTAAAGCTCAACTTGCTTCATCTCCTTCCCTATGGTTGGTAACCCGAGGTGTTGTATCGGTAAAATCAGAGCAAAATATTTTGGGATTGCCTCAATCTCCCTTGTGGGGCATGGGTAAGGTTATTACTTTAGAGCATCCAGAACTAAATTGTGTACGGGTTGATTTAAATCCAGAACCTCAAAAGAACGAAGTAGAACACCTATTTACAGAAATTTGGTCAAAGAGTACAAAAGAAGACCAAGTTGCTTATCGAGATCAAGTTCGTTATGTAGCTAGATTGGTACGTAGTAAACTTGGTCAAAATAATAGAGAAAAACAAATTAATATACCACAATCTGAATTTATCCGTTTAGGAGTATCTAGTCGAGGAACCTTAGACAATCTACAGCTACAACCAGTCACTCACCGTCAACCCAATGCTGATGAAGTAGAAATTGAGGTCTGTGCTACAGGAATGAACTTTAGAGACGTTCTTAATGTATTGGGTTTGTATCCTGGAGATCCTGGTCCTTTGGGTTTGGAATGTTCTGGTCGAATAGTAAGAATTGGGGAAGGAGTTGAAGGCTTTAAGATAGGAGATCCAGTTATTGCTTTAGTCCAAGGCAGTTTCGGTCAGTATGTCACTGCTAAGACTACTTTAGTTATACACAAACCAGAGGATATGAGCTTTGAAGAAGCAGCTACAATTCCAGTCGCGTTTTTAACAGTGTGTAGTAGCTTGCTTAACGTTGAAATATCTCCAGGAGACCGGGTACTGGTACATGCTGCCTCTGGAGGCGTCGGGTTAGCAGCCATACAACTATTAAAGCTAGCTGGAGCAGAAATCTTTGCCACTGCCAGTCCTCAAAAATGGGAATTTCTTCAATCCCTGGGGATTAAACACATTATGAACTCTCGAACTCTTGATTTCGCTAATGAAATCATGGAAAAAACCAATGGAGAGGGAGTGGATGTTGTGATCAATTCCCTAAATGGAGATTTTATTTCCAAGAGTCTATCGATCTTACGTGAAAAAGGCTGCTTTTTAGAAATTGGTAAGAATGGAGTTTGGAAAATTGAGCAAGCAAAGCAGGTAAGACCAGATATTTCCTACTTTTTAGTTGATTTAGTAAAAGATTGTTACGAACAACCTGCATTAGTACAGTCAATGTTTGATGAACTGATGCAAAAATTCCGAGATGGGAACCTCAAACCTTTACCACAAACAATATTTGCTTTTACGGATGTGCTTGATGCCTTCCGCTATATGCAACAGGCCAAACATATTGGCAAAATCGTGATTTCTCAACAGTCAGGTACACGTACAATATCTCAAGAGCCTGTCAGTTTGTCTGAGGATGGGACGTACCTAATAACAGGTGGCTTGGGTGGTTTGGGTGTACTTACAGCTAATTGGCTAGTCCAGCATGGTGCAAAACATCTAGTATTAGTAGGTCGTAGTACCCCTAACCCAGTTGTTGGTAATCAGTTAAAACAGTTGGAACAAGCAGGATCTCAAGTTGTTGTCCTATCAGCAGATATCTCCCAGCTAGAACAAGTGAACTATGTACTAGCAACAATCGAAAAATTTTTACCACCTTTGCGGGGCATTATCCATGCAGCAGGTTTATTAGATGATGGTATACTACTACAACAAACTTGGGAACGTTTTGCAAAAGTTTTAGCTCCTAAAGTTTACGGAGCCTGGCATTTGCATACTTTAACTCAGAAATTGCCACTAGATTTCTTTGTCCTATTTTCTTCTGCAGCTTCTTTGTTGGGTTCTTCTGGTCAAGCTAACCACGCCTCTGCTAATGCTTTTCTAGATGCTTTGGCTACTTATCGACGAACACAAGGGTTAACAGGCTTAAGTATCAATTGGGGCCCATGGACTGAAGTTGGCGCAGCTGCTCAACGACACTTAAATCAACAGATGAGCATGAAGGGAGTCGGTTCTATCACCCCAGAAACTGGATTGCAGATCCTAGAAAAATTATGGTCAAACTCTCCTGCTCAAATAGGAGTTGTGCCTATAAACTGGACACAGTTTGATCAAGCTTCAGTATCCCCATTCTTCAGCGATTTCACACAGATACATAGACAAGATCAGCAGCAAATAACTAGTTTTCTCAAACAGCTAGAAGCAATTCCTGTAAACCAACGTCATGCCCATTTGTTAGCCCATGTCAATTCGTTAGTTGCCAAAGTTTTACGGCTAAATTCATCAGAACAGCTAGATCAACAACAAGGATTTTTTCAACTAGGAATGGATTCCTTAACTTCTGTAGAGTTAAGAAATCTGCTCCGCAACAATTTGGAATGTTCTTTGCCTTCCACAATAGCGCTGGAATATCCTACTTTAGAAACGTTAGTTAACTATTTAGCTTATGAAGTGCTGCCAATAGAATTTTCTACCTCTGAGCTTGATGTACAGCCTCAAGAAAATGGCAAGAATGATTCATTAGCTGATTTAACAGATATATCTTTACAAGAAGTTGCTCATCTGCTGGTTAAAGAACTAGAAACTACTGAGAAAGAGTAAAAATAATGAGCCAAAACTTAACTGACATAGATTATCAGTCTTTGATTAGGAAAGCACTGATTGAGATCAGAGAAACGAAAAGCAAGCTCAACGCTTTAGAAAAGGCTATGACCGAACCAATAGCTATTATTGGTATGGGTTGTCGATTTCCAGGAGGCGCTAATAACCCAGAAACTTTTTGGCAACTATTATCTCATGGGGAAATAGCTATTGGTGAAGTGCCATTAGAGCGATGGAATATAGAGACTTACTATGATCCAGATCCTGATGCTCTTGGGAAAATATGTACTCGTTATGGAGGGTTTGTGGATCATTTACAAGAGTTTGATGCCAAATTTTTTGGCATTTCTCCTCGTGAGGCAGTTAGTCTAGATCCACAACAGCGTCTATTGCAAGAAGTAACTTGGGAAGCATTAGAAAATGCAGGTATTGCACCGAAGCAACTTGTTGATAGTCTAACAGGAGTATTTATCGGCATTTGTCACAATGACTATTTGCAAAAACTGCTAAATAGAGAACCTGCAGAGATTGATGCATATATGGCTACAGGCAATTCTCATTCTGTAGCAGCAGGTCGCTTATCTTATTTTCTTGGTTTGCAAGGCCCAAGTTTTGCAGTTGATACAGCTTGTTCCTCTTCGTTGGTGGCAATTCATTTGGCTTGCCAAAGCTTACGAAATAAAGAGTGTAATTTAGCCATAACTGGTGGTGTAAATGTACTCTTATTACCAGAAGTTAGTATCAATTTCTCAAAAGCTCATATGCTAACTTCTGATAATTGTTGCAAAACTTTTGACCATCAAGCTGACGGCATTGTCCGTTCTGAAGGCTGTGGAGTGATCATTCTCAAGCGTCTTTCAGATGCCCTTGCTGATCAAGACAACATCCTAGCCTTAATTCGTGGTTCAGCAGTTAACCATGATGGTCGTAGTAGCGGCTTGACAGTGCCTAATCGTTCATCACAACAAGCTGTTATTCGTCAAGCCTTAAAAAATGCGAAACTAGCAGCAAATGAAGTAAGTTATGTAGAAGCTCATGGCACAGGCACACCTCTAGGCGACCCAATAGAAGTCAGAGCATTAGGCACAGTTTTAGCAGAAGGCAGATCACCATCACAACCGTTACTCATCGGCTCTGTGAAAACCAATATTGGTCACCTAGAAGCAGCAGCAGGGGTGGCTGGCTTGATCAAAGTAGTACTATCACTCCAACATCAACAAATTCCTCCACACCTGCATTTTCAACAACCTAATCCTCACATCAACTGGGATGAACTGCCAGTAAAAGTGCCAACACAGACCGTTCCATGGCAGACAATAAACAACACCAGAATAGCAGGGGTTAGCTCTTTTGGCTTTAGTGGTACTAATGCTCATGTAATATTAGAACAAGCACTGCCACCAGAGCCACTGCCACCCCAAATAGACCGACCCTTGCATCTGTTGACTCTCTCGGCTAAATCACAATCAGCAGTGCAACAATTGCTGGCTCGTTATCAACATCATTTAGCCAAACACCCTGAGCAAAATCTGCCAGATATCTGCTTCACAGCTAATACTGGACGAGAGCATTTCTCTGAGCGAATTGGTGTAGTTGCTTCATCCACTGCTGAACTGGCACAGAAATTAGCCACACTCGCTCCACCAGTATCAGCAACAAAACGCTCTAAAATTGCCTTTTTATTCACTGGTCAGGGTTGTCAGTACCTGGGTATGGGACGACAACTGTATGAAACACAACCAACTTTCCGCCGTACCCTCGACTATTGTCAGCAAATTCTGCAACCATTTCTAGATAAGCCTCTAGTGCAAGTTTTGTATGCTGACCATCAGCAAGAGTTATTGCTGGAGAATACAGCATATGCTCAACCTGCCATATTTGCAATCGAATATGCTTTAGCGGAATTATGGCGCAGTTGGGGCGTAGAACCGGATGTAGTGATGGGTTACAGTCTTGGCGAATATGTTGCTGCTACGATTGCTGGTGTTTTTAGTCTAGAAGAAGCTTTAAAATTGGTAGCTGAACGTGGTCGTTTAATGCAGACTTTGACTCCAATTGCAGAAATGGTTTCTGTATTGGCGAATGCAAAACTCGTGAGTGCTGCCATTCAACCCTATACTGAGCAGATTACTATTGCTGCGATTAACGCACCCAACAATACAGTGATTGTTGGTTTACCTGCTGCTATTGAAACTGTGGTCTCATCTTTGTCAGCACAAGGAATTTATACTGAGCGCTTGAGTGTCTCTCGTGGTTTTCATTCCCCTCTGCTCAAGCCGATCCTAGAGCCATTTTCTCAGCTTGTTGCTAGTGTCAATTATGCTCCAGCCAAAATCAGTTTTGTTTCTACTGTGACTGGTAAGTCTATCACCACTGAAATCTCTTGTGCTGATTACTGGTGTCAGCATTGTTGGCAACCAGTGCAATTTCTTGCAGGGATGGAAGCACTCGAACGCCAAGGGGTGGAAATATTTCTGGAGATTGGTCCTAGACCCAGCTTACTACCTATGGCAAGTGATTGTTTCGCTTCAGAGATGGGTATGTTTTTACCCAGCTTACGTCCCACTCAGTCTGATTGGCAAGTCTTACTTGAGAGCCTATTAAGTTTATATCTTCATGGGTATCCAGTGGACTGGTCTGGTTTTGACAAAGACTATTTCCGTCTGCGTTTGCCATTACCCACCTATCCTTTCCAACGTCAACGTTATTGGGTAAAAGATTCTCAAAGTTCTCAAACAGAGAAGAATAATGGAAAGAAAGATGAACTTTTTAACTTTAACGGCTCTCCTCAGAAAAACGACGAGTTGGTTTCCCAGTCAGAAAAATCAACCAATTCATTTTCTGTTATAAAAGAATTTCAACCCAATTTAATTCGTGAGCAACTTTTAGCAGCAGATTTGGAAAATAGACAAAAGTTACTCAATTCTTATTTAGAAGAACAAGTAGTAAGGATAATGGAAATACCTATATCAATGCTCGATAGAGAGCGGCCACTTCAGGATATGGGGTTGGATTCGCTCATGGCATTGGTTTTAAAAAACTGGGTTGAAACCAACCTTGAAATAACTTTACAAACAGAAAACTTTTTTCAAGAGTTTAGCTTAAATCAACTTGTAATTAATTTATGTGAACATCTAGTAGATGTTTCTAATTCTAAATACGAAGCTACTAAAAATTTAGTAGTGAAGGCTAAAATGGGAGATTCTGATTTATCCTCGGATTTACTTTTATGTATTCAGCCTAAAGGTTCTAGATTACCTTTTGTTTGTGTGCATCCTGGTGGTTTAGATCCTTTATGCTACGAAAATTTAGTACATTATTTAAGCAATGATCAACCTTTTTATATACTACAACCATCTGAGCTTAATAATTTTCAAAATTGTAACAATGAGTTCCTATCTTCAATTCTCATAGAAGAGATAGCATCTAAATGTCTCAAAGCTTTGCATAGTATTCAACCACAGGGCTCTTATCTATTGGGAGGTTGGTCTTTAGGAGGCTGTGTAGCCTTAGAAATGGCACAGCAGTTATGTGAACAAGGAAAGGAAGTAGCTTTCCTGGCATTATTAGATGTTGTCAATATCATGAATCTACCTTTCAACGAAGATTGGGTTTTGGTATTCTTGTTTGCTAATTATTTAGGAGCACGTCATAATAAAGAACTTGTACTCAAATACGATGTTTTAAAAAAACTTGATTTTGCTCATCAATTAAATTACCTCTTGAAAGAAGCAGTAGAGCTAAAACTTTTACCTAACAATACTAGTTTTACTGAAGTTTCCCATCTTTTTCAATCTTACAAAGTAGGCATTCACACTTCTTGGAAACGAGCAAAAGATTATATTTTCAAGGACTATCCAAAGCGCATTACTTTGTTTGAAACAAGTGAAGTTATACAAATAACTAATGGAATCTCTAGCAGTCCCTTCCTATCCAAGAAGAATTGGAGTAATCTGTTTCAAAAGGTTCCAGAGCTTCATGTTGTTCCTGGTAATCATTATTCAATGTTTATTGAACCTCATGTTCGGATTCTTGCAGAAGAATTGAAACGTTGCCTTGATGCATTAGTCACAAATTAAGGTTGTGAGCAGGGCAAACGCATGTGTGACTTGTTCCTAATGTACATTTAGGGACTTCCAAAAAATAAAATATACACTTCTCACATCTTGCACCTGAAAAAATAGATGTCAAAACCACAACTACGTACGAGTGGAATTAAACGCTCAATTTCAAGTAAAAGAAGAGACACTACTATTTGAGGGAAAATAGATTCTCGTGCAGTTTTTGAAGCCTCCCCCCAGTCAGGTATGCTTGACGACTGAGTTGATAGATAAGTCCAATGGGCAATGAGATAAGCAGTAAAACAGAGAATTAGCCACCGATACATGCCAAGCAGAGTTTTTTGTCCGAAACGGTGTAGCCCAAAACGATGTTTCGCAGTTTTAAACCATCCCTCAATCTGCCACCTGCGCTTTCCCCACCATTTAATAGTGCTAGCTTTTAGGGGTCTAGTTGATATAACAAATCTTTTTTCGAGCTTACCGTTAGAGCGTTTCAGGTAATACCATGCTACAGTTGGAAATTTTAAACCAACTAAACGTACTTGTTGTCCTTGTTGATGTAAATGCTTTAAAACTCTTCCATCATTAAGCTTACGGGTAATAGCGACACCTATAATGGCTTGATACTTTAACTTACGTATGCCATGAATGAATTCTTTGCTGCCGAAAGCTGTATCAGCTAAAACCATGACAATAAAGCTTGATTTTAAACCCACATTCCGCACTTCAAAATGTAGCGCAAGAGATTACATGGTGATTCCTGAGTAGAAGTAAATAATAATACACATAAATATTCAGTAAACCCGCATTTAGAAATAAACCTGTGTGACGA